>JGI25128J35275_1000014_pt1 | contig 52207 bp, 73 predicted proteins | sample ETNvirenome_2_60_FD_35275 | JGI IMG/M metagenome (IMG submission 35275)
GCCCTAGAAACCGGCAACAATAACGTAATCGTAGGCCCAGAGTGCAGGCCACATCAGGCTAATGGCTCCAATCAAATTATTTTAGGCCACAACATTGCGGCCCCTGATAATGGGCATTTTGCGTTTGGACAAAATGGGAATGTAGTTAGCAATCAATTTACATCAAACGCTAGTTTTTCTAGGAGTTCCGACGAGCGGCTTAAAAAGAACATCGCAGATGACACATTGGGTTTGTCATTTATCAACGATTTGAGGACTGTTACTTACAANTGGAAAGCTAGTCACGAATTAGATTCTTCTGATTCTGAGTTGAGTCANCTNTACAAAGAAGATCCAGAAGACAACTTGATGGATACGGATGTCATAATGCATGGCTTAATCGCTCAAGAAGTCAAGACAGCTTTGGATTCTGCTGGCGTAAGCACTTTTGGCGGTTGGAGCGAGGACAACACAAAGGTTCAACAAATCAGCCGTGAAATGTTCGTAATTCCTTTAGTTAAAGCAGTTCAAGAACTATCCGCACAAGTAACGGCTCTACAGGCCGAAGTAAACACCCTTAAAGGAGGCTAATAATGGCTGAATCAGAATCAGAAGCACGCTCTGACGAGCAAATCGCGCAGGATTACTCAGCAATGCTGGGCAGTGTGAGTGTAATCACGAACTGTCTTGACGATGACAACGAGTTTTGTAACGACATGACCAGTGCTGAAAAGAAAGAGCGCGTTATGCGTAGCTCTGGCTATCTGTCGTTTATGAAAGACTTAGACGATTGGGGCAGCGAAGATATGTCATCCATTGATGCAGCGATCTCTGCTGCTGAAGCGTACAAAGCGTAAGGATTACCATGAGCGAAGAAAACAAAGTCACGATTGATGGCGAAGAATACTCTTTTGACGGTTTGACTGTAGAAACTCAGGCAAATATCGCACGAGTCAACGAGCTACGACGCGAGGTATCTGCATTACAGATCCAAGTAAACGAGCGCCAAGCCCTGTTACAGATGTACATCAAGGCTATCTCTGAATCTGTGCAGCCTGTTGAGGACGCGGAAGACGAAGCTGTCGTTCAGTAATGAGCGAAATCTCTTACATGATGCACCCGCTACCGTCAGTATTTCTGATGGAGTTAGATATTCCAGAGGGTTTCGTTGCTCAACTCAACGAGTATCTTGATGGCCTTTTGGAGCAAGAAGGGCGACGTACAGCGGCTGATACTCTCGTTGGTCAAATCCGCGAGGGAGAACAGCTTAGAATGGATTGCGATGATGCTCTTGTGGCTGGCTTTTCTGGCTTCGTGCGCTCTATGGGCGTTGAATATATCAATGCTTTCATGAAAGGTTCAGGTCAAATGCTAGATGGCAACCGCAACGTCGAGATAGACGATCTGTGGTCAGTACATAGCTACGCAGGGGACTACAACCCGATCCATGATCACGGCACAAAAACCATCATGGGCATAAGCTGCACGACTTGGACGAAAGTGCCACCACAGATAGAACAAGGGCCACGGCCCGGATCTGAGGATTATGGCCTGTATAATGCTTCTGGTGAATCTGATGGCTGTCTTTGTTTTAACTACGGACAAAGCTCCCAGTGGGATAAAGAGCGATTAAAACCTACGCAGAACATCGTTGTACGCCCACAGGTGGGCAAGTTGTATATGTTTCCATCTTGGATGCAACACATGGTCTACCCCTTCCGAGGCGAAGGCGAACGCCGTACCGTAGCGGCCAACTTAAACTGTTTTAGAGAGGAGTTAGCTGCATGAGTTTAATAGAAATTGTAACCACTTTGACGACTTTATCAGTCGTTGCTTCTGCGATCTGCGCCGCCACGCCTACTCCAAAAGATGATGCTTTTATGGCAAAATATGTGTACCCCGTAATAGAAGCGTTAGCATTAAATGTGGGCAAGGCCAAAGAGTAGCCATGTGCTATTTGATGATGACAGAGGTTTGGGAATTGGATAAAGGCGATAAAGCGTTGCAAGAGATCAACACTCATGAGCGTGAGTGTGCTTTAAGATATCAGCGTATCGAAGAGCGTTTGAAAGATGGATCAAGGCGGTTTGACCGTCTTGATGAAAAGATTGACCGATTTGGAAGTCGGTTATGGTGGATCATGGGACTTATAGTGGTGAGCATCATAGTCCCACAATTTATTTAAGGAGCCAAAAATGAGTGACGGAACAATCAAAATACCGACATGGGCATTGCCCATTGGCGCTGCTGCGTTGTCAGGTGCGATGGTGTGGGGTGCATCGCAAGCCCAAGCACAGGCCACACAAGAAGAAGTAGACCGTATTGAGGCTGCTGTGGTCAATGTCGTTGAAGAGGCACAAGCCACGGGAAAACTCGCAGCAGTCAATGCGACAAAAATCGAGGCTATCGTGGACAGCTTAGCGGAGCAGTCGGAGACAGCGAAGGCGTCAGACGCGAAGCTTCAACAACTGATAGAGATAATGCTCAAGCAGAACTAGAGTATGACCCTGCCAATCCAAATCTTTACTGTGATTTGAGAGAGTGGCGCATGTTAGAGCTAATAAACCCGCCGCAGTATCGGCACTGTCTTGCGATGGAGTGGATGCGCTACAACCATCGCCAGTGTGGGTATGGGGCGCAAGTCTACGTTCAAAACACAATGTCTCGCGTTTTAGGCACTGCTCATCAGCTCGACGTTGAGTTGCTGACTTGGGACTTGGTGAAGCCTCAAGCTGTAAGAACACAAGCGGTCAAGAAAAAGCGTAGGCTGTGATGGAGATTGCACCGTTTCCAAATAGCGTCAACGTGCCGTATCACGGCATTGACCAGTTGCGTGACGCTTACCGCATCGACCAAATATCTCGTAATACAACCAAAAAAGTAGCAGCCATAACCCGTTACAGCGAACTTGTATACGAATACCGCAGCGGCGAAATCCACACTTCAACACTTAAAGTCACACGACAAGACTACTTGGATCTTGAAGTATGAGCATGATGATCTTCGTTTTGATCATTCTTGAGCGTGGCGAACCCACCGGCCAAGAGTTTTATTTTCAAGAGCTGACGAGCTGCCTAGAGTACAGCAACGCGCTCAACGCACAGTCTGTTGGCAGTATCAATCAGCTTTTGAGTAACAACCGATACTTTTCAACCTACTGCGCAGTGCGAGAGATACCTACGGCAGATGCTGGCAACAAGATATTGTTCCGTGATCCCAAGAAGGCAGAGTCAGAATGAAAGCAAAGATGGTAATGATCTTAGTTGTGGGGCTGATATTCTTGCTTGCGACGATAGTGGTTGGTGATTTTTACATAGCGATCACCGAAAGCCGCCCACCTGACGAGTCTGTCATTCGGTTGCTTGAGCACGCCATCATAGGCATTGTAAGCCTTTGTGCAGGGTATATCGCAGGAAAGGATAATGAGTCCTAAGAAACTAGAACCTAAATCACGCTATGCCCAGTACGATCTTGATGGGGACGGGACGGTAAGCGATGAAGAACTTGCAAGAAATCAAGAGCTTGTTGAGATCGAACTGCGAGAAGAGAAAGCAGACAGTCAACGCCGAATGGCTTGGGTTAGTCTTAGTAGTATGGTGGTTTTCGCTCTATTACCACTTTTGCCCTTCATACCTGAGTCTCGCTTGTCCACTTTGGCTTCCTTGAGCGACATGTTATTTCTTAGTCAGGCAAGCATAGTAGGTCTATACTTTGGTGCTACAGCGTACATGGCGAAGAGTCGATGATGTGGCAAATCTCTGCAGGTTTAGGACTCGCTCTTGCGTTAGCTTTGGGCAGCTTCAAACTGTATTACGACAAGGCCGAGGCAGAAAAAAACGCTTTGCAAGCTGAGGTTCAGCAGGCGCTCCGCAACCAAGCTTTGTTGGAGAAAACCATCGCAGACCAAAATCTTGAGATTCAAGAGCAACAGAAAAAACAACAAGCAGTTTTGATGAAGATCGACCAGCTAACGCAAGAACATCAACTGGCGATGAGGGAGGTCGACGACATCAGAAAAAAGTTCGCGAGGCACAATCTCGATGTGCTGTCTTTGCGAAAACCCAAACTAATCGAGAAAATAATCAATCGCGGCACTGTTGATGTACTCACAAATTTGGAAAGTATTACCGATCCTAGTTCTTAGTGGATGCAGCGTTCTGGAGCCTCCGCCCCAAATTACGCCAGTAGAAGTTGTAACTATAGAAAAGCCAGCGCCGGTCTATCACCCGCCTAAGCCCAGTGCGATCACAACTTTGCCTGTGGAATGGACTGTTCTCACTCCCGAAACGATGCAAGAATATCTGGATGACTTGGCGCAGGGCAACGCGCCTACGAACGCATTTTATGGATTGACAACCAAAGGTTATGAAAATCTTAGTAGCAACATGGCTGATGTTATCCGCTATATCCGCCAGCTTACATCGATTGTTGACTACTATAAGAATTTGGAGACTACAGATGACGCCGAAGAAGACAAGTGAAGAAGGGGTCGCCCTGATCAAAAAGTTCGAGGGCTGTGAACTGGAGGCATACCGATGTTCAGCAGACGTTCCCACTATTGGATATGGGCACACAAAAGACGTGTCCGATGGCGATACCTGCACGGCTCAACAAGCCGAAGACATGCTCAAAAAAGACCTCGAAGAGTTTGAGTTCTATGTCAATGACCTTGTGGAACAAGACCTGAAACAAAGCGAGTTTGATGCCCTAGTAGCTTGGACTTTTAATCTTGGACCAACAAACCTGCGCACCAGCACAATGTTAAAGCGTCTCAATGAAGGCGACTTCGATGAAGTGCCCTACGAAATGCGCCGCTGGAACAAGGCTGGCGGACAGGTGCTAGATGGACTAGTCAGACGAAGAGAGGCCGAGGCTTTGTTATTCCAAGGAAAAGCTTGGGAAGATGTCTGAGTTAGCCCTCAAAGATTTTGACATCCTCTCTGACCAAGAGCGGTCAGAGGCGATGGCCTTACTCAAAAAATATGACCAGCTCGAAAAGCAAGAAGAGTGTCAGGCTGACTTTATATCTTTTGTGAAAAGTCAATGGCCTGACTTTGTAGAGGGCCGTCATCACAAGATTATCGGCGAGAAGTTCAACAAGATTGCTGAGGGTAAACTCAAGCGCCTGATAGTCTGCCTGCCGCCGCGACACACAAAGTCGGAGTTTGCATCTACTTACTTCCCTGCGTGGATGATGGGGCTGCGCGGAAATTTGAAAATTATTCAAACCACACACACCGCTGAGCTTGCGACCTCGTTTGGTAGAAAAATCAGGAACCTCATCGATAGCGACCAATACAGCGAAGTGTTCCCCGATCTAAAGCTCCAAGCCGATAACAAGTCGGCGGGTCGCTGGACCAGCAATAAACAAGGAGAGTTTTTTGCCGCAGGCGTAGGCGGAGCAATTACGGGTCGTGGTGCGGACTTATTAATCATTGATGACCCAGTTTCCGAGCAAGACGCACTCAGCCCAACTGCGATGGACGCGGTGTACGAATGGTATACGTCTGGTCCCAGACAGCGTTTACAACCGGGTGGGATCATCGTGATCGTAATGACTCGATGGAGCACAAAAGATCTGGTCGGGAAGGTGCTTAAAAAACAAGGCGACGACCACGCTGACCAATGGGATGTCATCGAGTTTCCAGCGATTATGCCCGAATCAGATACACCGCTTTGGCCAGAGTTTTGGAAGAAAGAGGAATTGCTTAGCGTCAAAGCCTCACTCCCAGTCTCAAAATGGAACGCCCAGTGGATGCAAAATCCAACCGCAGAAGAGGGTTCAATCGTCAAGCGTGAGTGGTGGAATAAATGGGAAAAGGATGTGCCGGCATACAGTTACGTCATCCAATCCTACGACACCGCGTTCAGCAAGAAAGAGACAGCCGACTACTCTGCAATTACGACATGGGCCGTTTTTGAGTACATGGACGTAGAACAAATTATATTGCTGGACGCGAAACGTATGCGCTTAGACTTCCCAGAGCTTAAAAAACTTGCTTGGGAAGAATATAAATATTGGGAACCAGATTGCGTTCTCATAGAAGCGAAAGCCTCTGGCACACCTCTCACGCAAGAACTACGTCGAATGGGCATTCCCGTAACCGCCTATACACCAAGCAGAGGTCAGGATAAGATTGCAAGGATGAATAGCGTTGCTCCGATTTTCGAGTCGGGCATGGTGTGGGCACCAGACGAAATTTTCGCTGAAGAGGTCATCGAAGAGATGGCTAGTTTTCCTTATGGCGATAACGATGACTATTGTGACTCAGCAACCATGGCTTTGATGCGGTTCAGACAAGGTGGTTTCCTCGCACTGGATGGAGACTACATTGAAGAGATTACTCCGATGCGTCGTGACAGGAAGGTGTATTACTGATGGCGATTGAGCGAAGAGAGCAGCAAGCGGGAACCGCAGACGATCCAGACATCATACCCATGGGTAATGAGGTTGAGGTAATTCCTGATCCTAGTCGAGAAGACCAAATTCGAGAAGCAGCGCAGATCCTTGTGCTGGAAGAGCAAATCCTTGTAGATGACGAAATAGACGCACCAATGAGTGTTGCGCCAGTTGGTGACTTCAACGAAAACCTTGTGGATCGTTTGGATCAAAGCGAATTGTCGAGCTTGTCCGGGGACGTGTTAGCGTCGATAAAAGCAGACATCGAATCTCGGTCGGAGTGGGAAAAGACTTTTACCGATGGTTTGAAATACCTCGGCATGAAGTTTGACGAGTCACGGTCAAACCCGTTTCAAGGCTCAACTGGCGTTATCCATCCGATTCTTGCTGAAGCGGTCACACAATTTCAGGCACAAGCCTACAAAGAACTGTTGCCAGCAAAAGGACCAGTAAAAACTGAAATCGTCGGCACTCGCAACGCAGAGGTCGAAGCGCAAGCAGAGCGCGTTCAAGACTTCATGAACTACTACATCATGAACGTCATGCAAGAGTACGATCCTGAACTCGACATGCTGTTGTTTTATTTACCGTTGGCTGGTAGTGCTTTCAAGAAGGTTTACTTTGACACCGCAGCCAGCAAGGCCATGAGTAAGTTCATCGAGCCACAAGACCTTGTGGTGCCTTACGAAGCCACTGACCTGTTCAGCGCAGAGCGTGTGACGCACGTTCTTAGTATGTCAAAGAACGAAATCCGAAAGCAGCAGCTCAGCGGATTTTATGCCGATATTGAGCTGAAAGGCGGTGCTTACCATCTTTCTCGTGATGAGATCGAGGAAGAGATCGACGAAATTGAGGGTCAATCACCGGGCTATGCGGAAGATAGAGACCGCACCGTTTATGAGGTCCACACCATATTGGATATACCGGGATATGAGGACATAGGTCCAGACGGTCAGCCAACTGGTCTGAAGCTGCCTTACATCGTAACGATAGATGAGCCAAGCCAGCAGGTCTTGTCCATCCGCAGAAACTACATTGAGCAAGACCCTCTCAAGCAGAAGATAAATTACTTTGTTCAGTATAAATTTTTGCCCGGCTTGGGTTTTTATGGATTGGGTTTGTCGCACATGATTGGCGGGTTGGCCAAGGCGAGCACAAGCATCCTACGGCAGCTTATCGACGCTGGTACGCTCGCGAATCTACCTGCCGGGTTCAAAGCGAGAGGTATGAGAATCCGCGACGAGGACGATCCACTGCAACCGGGCGAGTTCCGCGATATTGATACGACGGGAGCCTCACTCAGAGAAAACCTCATACCGTTGCCAATCAAAGAGCCAAGCAATGTGCTCATGAGCCTGCTTGGGTTACTGGTGGAATCCGGCAAACGTTTCGCATCGATTGCTGATATGAACGTTGGCGATATGAATCAGGCCATGCCTGTAGGCACCACTGTCGCGCTGTTAGAGCGCGGTACAAAAGTGATGTCGGCTATCCACAAACGACTGCATTACAGTCAGAGAGTGGAGTTCCAGTTACTAGCAAAAGTCTTTGCGGACTTCTTGCCGCCAATCTACCCCTATCAGACTGGCAGCGGTCCTCAAGAGATTAAGGGCCAAGACTTTGATGGGCGTGTAGACATCATTCCTGTCTCAGACCCCAACATCTTCAGCCAGAGCCAACGGATCACGATGGCACAAGAGCTGTTAACGATGGTGCAATCGAACCCAGAAATTCATGGGCCTACTGGTATCTATGAAGCATACAGGCGCATGTACGCGGCCTTGGGCGTAGACGACATCGATTCATTGTTACAGCCGCCGCAGGAACCGCCACCCCCGATGCCGATTGACGCAGGGCTGGAAAATAATGGGTTTATGATGGGTCAACCCGCGATGGCTTTTGAGGCACAAAACCATCAAGCGCACATTGACGCACACCGCTCATTATTTTTGACAGATGTGGTGAAGACTAACCCCCAACTGCAGGGGTTGATAATCGGCCACATGATGCAGCATTTACAGTTCCTCGCTGCTCAACTTGCCCAAGAGCAGGTGCCACCAGAAGTCACTCAACAGATGGAACAAATCAACCAAGCTATGCAGAGCGGTCAAATGCCTCCTGATCAAGCGCAAATGGCTATGCAAGAACTTCAAATGATTGTGGAGCAGTTTTCCGCGCCGATACTGGCGCAACTAACGCAAGAATTGCTTATCTCAATCGGTCAAGGCAATGAAGAAGATCCTCTGGTACAGATACGACAGCAAGAGTTGGATTTGCGTGGCGCTGAGCTTGCGGCGGAGCAGAATCAATTTGAGGAAAAACAAGAGTCGCGAAGACGTGAGAAACTACTCGAAGCAGAAATCGCGAAGCAAAGAATAAATACGTCGAAAGAGGTTGCCGACGATAAATTGGACCTCGCTTTACAAAGATTGCAACAACAAGCAAATCTCAAGCTGACTGAGTTGCAAACAAAATTCGGAGGAAGCCGATGACGACAAGCTACAAAATTAAGTTACAAGAAGAGTTGAAGGCAATGAAACGCTTGGAGCGTGCTGCCGAGCGAGCCGCAGCGGAGGCTGCAGAGATGGAAGCGCAAGCAAAAAAAGCTGCGACTGACGCGCGCATCGCGGAAAAGCTGGCCCGTCTGTCAGGTGATGCTCCTGTTGAGCAGGTCGCTGAGCCAGAACCAGCGCCCGTGGAAGAGCCGCCGGTAGAAGAAAAACCAAAAAAGAAGACCGCAGCGAAAAAAACGCCTGCTAAAAAAGCCACAACGAAGAGGACAAAAAAATGACCATCAAAGATATGAGCAGAGTCGAAAAGGTAGACTCGCCAACGAAAACCATCAAAACAACACCTACGACACCGGAGCTTGTACGACGCACCGTTGGCGGGTCATTTCGCGTGATCAAAGCGCGGGGCCAAGGCGCTGCTACTCGTGGTTTTGACTTCCATGAGCGCGATTGATGGATGACATAACACTTGCAGAAAAAATAAAGCGAGTGATCGAGGACCGACAAAGCTTGATTCAAACAACGATGATGGACGGTATGTTAAAAGATATTGAGCATTACAGATCGTTGCAAGGAGAGCTAACTGCGTTAAACTTGATACAGCAAGAAGTTTCTCAGTATTTCAAGGATAACAAAGTATGAGCGAAGTGAATTTGGGCAGCGTATACGTCGATTCGAGTGATCGAGTGTTAGATCCCAAATTAATCGATCTGTCGATTATGGATCGAATGCCCAAGCCGTCCGGTTGGAGGATGCTAGTGTTGCCGTACAAAGGCCGCATGACATCTAAAGGCGGTATTGCTCTCACCAAAGAAACAATAGACCGAGAAGCCTTAGCAACTGTTGTAGCTTACGTCCTAAAAATGGGGCCGCTTTGCTACAATGACAAAGAAAAGTATGGGCCAGAGCCGTGGTGCGCTGAAAAACAGTGGGTGCTGATTGGCCGATACTCAGGAAGCCGAATGAAACTCGAAGGCGGTGAAGAGATCCGACTCATCAATGATGATGAAGTGATTGCCACCATTGAAGACCCCGACGACATTGTGAGCTTTTTATGATTGAGAATACAGCCCAAGACCAAGAACAGGCAGAGCCTGAGTTACAGATCGAGGTCACTGAAGACCCGGTAGAGGAGCAGTCGGCTTCGGTCAGTAGCGATGATGAATTAGATACCTACACCAAAGGTGTTTCAAAGCGCATCAACAAACTGAACGCACAAACTCGTGCAGCGGAACAGCGCGCAGAGCAGTACGAGCGTTTAGCCCTGCAAAAAGATCAAGAACTCCAACAATATCGACAGCTTGCACAGCAGCAGCAATCGACTGTGCTAGAAAAGGAAGAAGAGGCGCTTAAATCGAAAGAGGCGCAGGTTGATGACATTTATCGGAAGGCAGTCGCTGCCGGCGACCCTGACCTGATGTCGAAAGCGGATTCGCTGAAAAACGACATCGCGATTCAGAAAGAAAAGTTGCGCGTTGCCAAGACTCGTCAAGCGGCCGAGCAACCCGTTCAGTCGCAGGGTCAGGAAAACTACCAAACCTATCAACCAGAGCAAGCATCTCAACAAGCCGCTGCTCCAGATCCTACTCCAGAAGCAAAAGACTGGCACTCGAAAAACCCGTGGTATGGAGACCAGTCAGACGAAGAAAATTTGCAGGCTACTCAATTCGCGTATTTCACGCATTACAACTTGATCAATGAGGGCTATGAACCAGATTCTGAAGACTACTATCAGGCACTGGATTCGAGAGTCCGCAAGGTTTACCCTAATCTAAGTGTTGGCGAGGAAGCCGATACGGAGAACGTCGAACAAAATACGAAGCAACCCCCCGTGCAAAGAGTTGCTTCGACCACCGCTGGTGGACGACAACAAACACGAGGCAATTCGGACGGTGTTAAGTTCACAAAAAGCGAACTCGAAAGACTCCGAGGTCTGAAGCCGCATAACATGACTGAGGAGCGTTGGCTCCAAGTGGTGGCGAAAGAAAAGCAAAAAGTTGCAAACAGGAGTTCAACGTAATGGCAGAAAGTAAACAAAACACTCGTTCATCGCGTGAGGCCGGAGCGCACGATAAAGAAGCTCGGCGACGACCATGGCAACCAGTGCGAAAACTCGATACGCCGCCTCCTCCGCCGGGTTATACCTATCGGTGGATACGCGAATCGATGCTTGGGACGGAGGACAGATCAAATGTCAGCCGTCGTGTTCGAGAAGGTTGGGAGCTTGTAAGAGCAACTGATCTACCGCCTGAATGGCAGGACACCGTTCCCACGATGGACAGGGACGGCAGGCACGCAGGAGTTGTTTATAACGAAGGGTTGTTGCTCGCGAAGATACCTAACGAAACGGTAGAAGAGCGTAACGAATATTATTCGGACAAAACGCAAGAGGCCAAGGAAGCGTTGGACAATACAATGTTTAACGAAACTCGTGGCGACAGCCGGTACGTTAAGTACGATCCGCAGAGGGACAGCCGAGTAACTTTTGGCAAAACTTAGGAGAACCTAAAAATGGCTAACAAAGATGCCGCTTTCGGTTTGAAGCCCTCCCGAATGATGGGTGGCGCTCCATATAGTGGTGGTCAATCTCGTTATCGAATCGCCAACAACCAGTCAGGTGCAATTTTCCAAGGTGACTTGGTAAAGCAGTTGACTGCTGGCGTCGTAGGACGAGCTGCTGCCTCATCGACTGTCCCAGTAATTGGGGTGTTCAATGGAGTTCAATACACTGACCCGACTACGGGTGAGCAAGTATTCAAAAATTATTATCCCGGCTCAATCGCCGCTGCAGACATCATCGCTTTTGTAATCGATGACCCTGACGTGGTTTTTGAGGTTCAGGCTGACGATACATTCCCCGTAGCAGATTTGTTCGGGAATTTTGATATTGTCGACCAGTCCACCACGGGCGATACCGCTTCTGGCAGATCAAATGCAGAGCTGGACGTGACAACGGGTGCTACTACCACCACGTTGCCGCTCAAGGCTATTGATATCAGCCAAGATCCCGATAACTCAGACGTTGCAAGTGCCAACACCAATGTAATGGTTGTGATTCAGAACCATATCATGGGTGTCAAAGGCGCTGGCTTGGCATAAGGAGGCTAGGTAATGGCAATTTCACGCGCACAATTAGCGAAAGAATTGGAACCCGGCTTAAACGCATTGTTTGGGATGAGTTACGATTCTTACGACCGCGAGTACGAAGAAATCTTCGCGATGGAAGACTCTCAGCGCGCCTTCGAGGAAGAGGTGCTGATTACGGGTTTCGGTTCAGCGCCCGTGAAGACAGAGGGGCAAGGCGTAGTCTTTGACAACGCTTCAGAGTCATTCTCTGCTCGTTATACTCACGACACCATTGCGTTGGCGTTTGCGCTCACCGATGAAGCGGTGGAAGATAACCTTTACGACAGCTTAGGTAAGCGGTATGTGAAGGCTTTGGCCCGATCTATGGCTAACACTAAAGAGGTCAAAGGTGCAGACGTACTCAACAACGCTTTCAGCAGCTCGTTTACTGGCGGTGACGGGGTATCGTTGATCAACACAGCACACCCGCTTGCGGGTGGTGGCACAGCGGCCAACCGCGCAACCACGATGGCTGACCTTAATGAAACGTCTTTGGAAGACGCACTGATTGACATCAGCACGTTCACCGACGACAAGGGTCTGACCATCTCGGTACAAGCGACTAAGCTTGTCGTACCGCCCCAGTTGGTATTCGTTGCAGACCGTATCCTGAACTCGACTTTGCGTTCTGGTACTGCTGATAACGACATCAACGCGATCCGCAACACTGGCGTACTGCCCGGCGGCTACACGGTCAATCATTATCTGACTGATCCTGATGCGTTCTTCATTTTGACAACCGTCACCGATGCTGGTGAAGGTCTCAAGATGTTCCAACGCACCGCCATGGAAACCAGCATGGAGCCGGACTTCACGACTGGCAACATCCGATACAAGGCTCGTGAGCGTTACAGCTTCGGGTTTTCGGACTGGCGAGGCATCTACGGCTCACAAGGCGCGTAGACACCAAGCAAGAAAAAGGGGGCTTTATGCCCCCTTTTTTTGTGCCTGCGATTAACCTAAACTGAAAGAGTCAAATGGTAATCAGATAGGCTGATTACTGGTTCAACAAGGAGAACTGTTATGACAACTCATTTCACTAGTGGGGTGACCAACGTAGCTGGCAGCAGCACGCTGGGCAAACTCAAGATGCCTGCCCCATCCAAATATCACGTTTACCACAACGACTTTGACACTTATTTGGCAAGCGACTGGACAATCACCACAACAGAGGGTGGATCTGGCAACGCTTCTGAGGCGTTGGGTGACGGAGATGGTGGACTTTTGGTCATCACAAACGACGATGCGGATAACGATAACGACTTCCTGCAGCTTGTCAAAGAAGGCTTCAAATTCGAGTCAGGTAAGCAACTCGCGTTCAACGCCAGATTCAAGACTTCAGACGCTGATGCCAGTGATGTAGTGATTGGCTTGCAAATCACCGACACGTCTCCGCTAGACGTAAGCGATGGCGTTTTCTTTTTATTGACTGATGGCAGCACGACTTTGCAGTTCATCGTGGAGAAGGACGGCACGCAATCGACTTTGAACTTGCCTACAGTCATGGCTGATGACACGTTCATGACCGTTGGCTTCGTATTTGATCCAAAAGATCAGTTGTTCCATGTCTTTCAGAACAATGCAGAGGTCGGCACTGTTGTTTCGACTAACGCGCCGGACGACGAAGACCTGACTGTGAGCTTTGGCATTCAGAATGGCGCAGCAGCGGCGAAGGTCATGACCGTTGACTACATCACTGCGATGAAAGAGCGCACCGCCTCAACTGAATTATAGGGGGTGAATTATGGCTGATGCTGTAACGAGCCAAACTATTCAAGACGGCGAGCGAATCGCTGTCTTGAAGTTCACCAACGCCAGCGACGGTACAGGTGAATCGGCAGTAAAAAAGGTTGACGTGTCTGCCTTGAATAGCAACGCGCGCGGAGTTGCCTGCTCTGGCGTCCAAATCAATCGTATTTGGTGGCAGTGTACGGGCATGTCCGTCAAAATTGAGTTTGACGCGACCAGTAACGTGTTGGCAATCGGGCTGAGTGAGGACTCGAACGGTTATCACGACTACGGTGATTTTTCTGGCATACCCAATAACTCCGGCAGCGGTAAAACGGGTGATCTGGATTTCACGACGGTCGGCCACTCAAGCGGTGACACATATATGATCATTTTAGAACTGATAAAGTCTTATGGCTGATACTTCTGACGTGAAACGCACAAAATCGGGACGACTCATTTACCGAGGTGAGTCGTTCCCCGCTTACAACCAACAAAAACGAACGCCGGGCAAAAACAAAAAATTTGCTGTGTTGGCAAAAAAAGGCGATCAAGTCAAAATTGTGCGTTATGGCGACCCCAAAATGTCAATCAAAAAAGACCAACCAGATCGACGCAAATCTTTTCGCGCTCGCCACAATTGCGATGCGGTAGAAAAGAAAAAAGACGTTTTTGCGGCATCGTATTGGTCGTGTAAAAACTGGTGATGTAAATGGCTGAATCAGAACTAGACAGAGCAGCAGCAGAGTACGCAAGTCAAGCATCCCCTTTTGCTGGGCTACAAGATTTTCTGCTGAATCGTCCAGTTTTTGACCGAGGCGCAGGTCCAACGCCCACGACGCCTACTTTGCGGACTTTGGATTTTGCAGACGACGCTGCACAAAACCAAGCCGCTAATTTCAGGCAGCTACTCCAAGAGCAAGAAACCGCTCAGCAAGAACAAAGAGAGTCTGCTTTGCAGTCTTTGCGCGAAGCTTTGCAGGCAGAAACGTCGACCGCTCAAGAGGCAGAAACGGCAGAACGATCTCGCGTTGTAAAGGCACTAGAAGATCGTCTAGCTGGCGTAAAAGAGTCAATCGCCACAGAGTCTGAGGCTTTGCGCGAGCAAGGGCTGCAGGAGCGTGCAGACATTCGCGCCCAGCAACAGACTGTGGTCGATCAGCTTCAACAGAATATCGACACAGCTAAGGAAGAGCTGGCAGCGTCACAACAACAGGTCGCTGAGGCGCAAACCGCTGCGATTGGTGATCTTGAGGACCGCCAAGGGTCGATCATTGGCGATCTCACAACCCGCATCTCAGGCTTAAACGATGATCTCGGAACAATACAGTCTGAGATCAGAGCAGACCTCGCAGAGCAACAGGCAACGCTGTCAGACGACCAGAAAGCTAGTGCCGATCTTTTGCAGCAACGTATTGACTCCCTCAACAATGACTTGAGCGCAGTTGGCGAATCGGTACAGACTGAAACCGCAGCACAAACTGAGCTGTTGCGGGGAGAGCGTGAACAGTTGGTCTCGCAGTTGGAGAGCCAAATTGGCTCGCTGAAAGATCAGGTCGGCGCTCTACCGCTAGACGAAATACAAAGCCGTATCGACGACATCACCAGTCAAAGCCAAGATTTTGTACAAACGGCCACAACAGAGCGAGCGGAGCTGGCTCAACAGATTGCGGCACTTGAGGCGGCAGGCGTCACACAACAAGATTTGGAAGCCGCTTTGCAGGGTCGAGCTACCGCTGAAGATTTAGAAAGCTTGAGAGGTGACTATCAGGCGACTGGCCGCTTGGTCGAAGAGGCGTTGCAGACAGGACAAAGACAGCGAGAAGGTTTGCAAGAAAGAGTGCAAGCACTGCAAGCAGCCCAGCTTGATCCGGCTTCCATACAGCAACAACGGGCCACAGACATTCAAGCCGCAGTCGATCCGATCTCGCAGCAAATCGAGACTTTGCAGGGTCAAATACCACAGCAGATTGACGTTGAGGCTTTGAGAAAACAAATCACTGACGAAATTATGGGTCAGATGCCCACTGCACCTACGGTTGCCCCAAATGTTTCAGCGGGTGTCGGCGCTGGCGGAGTGCCATACACTGGCGGGAGCACGGGTGTAAATGTGTCGGACGGTATGGCTGACCAAACTGGCCTTATAGCGGGCGGTAGTGTGCAAGACCAAATCGATTTTGCCGACAATTACCAAGGCAGAGGCGGCACGAGACCTGTCGCGCCTGTGGCGGCTCCACCAGTTGCTGTTGCACCGCCGCCACAAATCGCTGCAACGACACCAGCGCCAGCCGTCCCACCAGCGGTGGAGGGTATCGCTGGCATTCCACAACAAAATCTGTTCGACCCGATGTCTTTACGGTTCCCCAACATGAGAATGAGGTGATGGCAAAAGAAAAAATTAAAAAAGTGGCGAAAGCTTTGAAAAAGGCCAGCAATACGCACGCCAAGCAAGCAAAGACGCTTGAGTCTATCCAAATGAAAAAAGGCGGGTCTGCCGGCGATGTGCCGAAAAACGTAGCAAACCCCTCTTTGTACCGTAAGGCAAAAGCTAAAGCCAAAGCTAAATTTGACGTATATCCATCCGCTTATGCAAATGGTTGGATGGTGCAAGAATACAAGCGAATGGGCGGAAAATACAAAGGCGCTGCTGGCGGCGAAGTCACGCTTGATCCCGAAAAAAGCGATCTGAACAAAGACGGTCGTTTGAGCAAGTATGAGCGTGCTCGCGGCACTGCGATAGCGAAAAGCATGGCAAAAAAAATGAGTGGCGGCGGATCAGTGATGATACAAGCCAGAGGATTTGGTCGCGTTTTGCCCAGCAAACAAAAGAAGACGAGAGTGCCCCGTGGCTAAGCCAAAAGGCGGTTTGACCGAGTGGTTCGGCAAAGGCAGCAAGGGTAACTGGGTCGATATTGGTGCGCCGAAAAAAGGCGGTGGCTTCGAGAAATGTGGAAGATCGAAGTTAGAAAAAGACCGTAAACGAAAATACCCTAAGTGTGTACCAGCAGCGACTGCCGCGAGGATGTCAAAAGGCGAAATCAAGTCGGCAGTCACTCGCAAGCGGTCCAAGAAACAGGGCGTAGGTGGCAAGCCTACGAACGTCAAAACCTTCGCTGCAAGAGGCGGAGCTATCTCTATACAAGCGCGTGGTTGCGGTGCGATCATGCCATCCAAGCAGAAACAAACACGAGTACCACGATCTTAGGAGGAACCAACATGGCAGGACATAAGCCAAAAGGCATGAAAGCTAAAGGAATGACAAAAGGTGGCGCGATGAAGGCCAAGGCGATGATGCGCGGCGGTGCTATGCGCACCAAAGGCGGAATGATGGGCGGCAAAAAAGCCATGGAGAAGCCCGGCGGGATGAAGAATGGCGGCACAGCTAAGAAAGGCGGCACGATGAAAACGAAAAGCTACGCAAAAGGCGGAGCTACGAAGGCAAAAGGTGCAGCCAAAGGCGGGATGAGGAAGCCGTCAAACAAAAATAGCGGGTTGTACGGTCGATAGGGGTGGCGTACCTCCAAAGTAACATCCCACACTTTAAGGCGTGGGTGAGAAAGGAGTACACGCACAATCACGAGAAATACCACGGCGATTTTGTTCACGCCATGGTTATTGCTGTTACCACGATGCCGACGAGATGTCTAAGTTTTCAGGTGATTTTTACAGGCGCAGAAACCTACGACGACGACGATGAGCCTAACGTGTTAGGTGGCGCGATGTGGGCTAGGATGCCGATTACCGCTCTAGTCGGCGATACGCCATTTGACGAGTGGCCAGAGCCTATGCCTGTCTGGGCTTGTCAGCCTTGGGATTGCTCTAGTCACAATCACGCGGTATACGTTTTGGATCGTGCTACACCGTGTCCTTGGTTAGCCAAGATAGACGGCGAGTTTTACCCTGCCAAATACTATTTCACTGTCGATTATGCTGAAAACGAAATAGCAGACGATCCGGCTCAGCACAAGCAAAGCCATGTTTTAGAATTGCTTGACGCCGGGCCGTGGACAGGCAATATCGTTGCCCTTCCAAATAATCGGGTGCGAGTGACACACCCCGCTTGGTTCGAGGCAGGAGAGGGCGCTCCTGACTTCAAGCCGAGTCAGCATATTCATTACAGCAAATCCGATTTAGACTACACTCTGGACGTGAATCAGGTTTTCGACAACTTATACGCGGAGACGAAAAGTGGCGGTAAGCGGAAGTAAAGATTTTGAATTAGATGTCGCGGACTATGTCGAAGAGGCATTTGAGCGGTGTGGTTTAGAGCTTCGCACAGGTTACGATCTGAAAAGCGCCACGCGCTCGCTGAATTTAATGCTCGCAGAATGGTCAAACCGTGGCTTGAATCAATGGACGGTCAACCAAAAGACCATCACTATGGTAAAAGACACGACCGAGTACACAATTGACTCAACCAATCCCACTGCGACAATTGACGTGCTCGATGTGTTTGTTCGAGAGACGTTAGGCGGTCAGGTTACTGACATTCCGTTGAGTCGGATGTCCAGAGCCGAATACGCCCATGTTTCTACGAAAAGCACAACCGGCAAGCCCAACCAATTTTTGATACAGAAAAAACTGTCACCTTCTGTAACAGTTTGGCCAGCGCCTGACAAAAACAGTGCGTATGTATTGCACCTAAACGTGCTGAGCCGCATGGATGACGCAGATGTTGGTGCCAACACTCTCGAAGTGCCATTCCGGTTTTTCCCTTGTTTAGCAGCGGGATTGGCCTACTACATGGCCCTCAAGCGAGCGCCAGAAAAGGTGCAAATGCTGAAAGCGATGTACGAGGAAGAGTTCACTCGCGCGCTTTCGCAAGACGAAGAACGTGCGAGTTTTAGAGTCGCGCCTGATCTACGCAACTACAACATCGCGTAGTCATGGCTTTTGCAAGCAACAAGCGCGCGTATGGGATCTGTGACATCACAGGCTTTCGATATCGCTTGAAGGACATGAAAAAGACTTGGAATGGTCTGTTAGTCGGTCCTGACCAGTGGTCACCGAAGCATCCGCAGTTGATGAAAAAGCCAACCCCGATTGACCCACAGGCGTTGAAAGAGGCTCGACCCGATCCATCCAGTGATGGCGAAGACGGCACTGTTTTTGCCGTGTACACAAACGTAGGTGATGGTAAATTAGGTACAACTTTGCAAACATTTGCAATCACTGCTAGTGTTGGAACCGTGGAGGTAACCACGTCATGAGCTTCACTTTGGCAACATTGAAATCGACGGTGCAGGATTACTTGCAGGTCAACGAGACGACGTTTAACAACAACCTGAACACGTTTATTACGGAATCTGAGGACCGGATCTTTAAGATGGTCCAGCTACCAGAGCAGCGAAGAAACGTTCAAGGCACAGTGAGTAACAATAATCGGTTTTTGGCAACACCGACTGATTTTTTTGCGCCTTTCTCGTTGGCGGTTATTGACGGCAACAACAAATACCATTACCTAGATTTCAAGCACCCGTCGTTCATCAAGCAATACAGCCCTACGACCACAACAACGGCGTTTCCAAAATACTATTCGCAGTTTGACGATTCAGCGTTTGAGTTGAGTCCGATCCCAGATAGTGGATACACAGTTGAGCTGCACTATTTAGCGAAACCGACTTCGCTTACTGCCGGAGCAGACTCAGGCACAACTCTGTTGAGCACTGAGCATCCTGATCCGCTGTTGTACGGCACGCTAGTAGAAGCCGCTATTTTTCTGAAAGAAGCACCTGACGTGATTGGTAACTTCGAGGCTCGTTTCAAAGAAGGCATTTCTCGGATGAAGAATCTGAGCGAAGGCCGAGGAACCAGAGACGAGTATCGATATGATCTTTTGCGTACTGGTGTGACTTGATGGAAAAAATTGCAGAACTCAAAGGCAAAAAAATAGCAATAATCGGTCTGGGAGCCTCTCAGATTGACTACGTTATCGGCGTCGAAAATAGCAAACAGTGGGATGAGGTCTGGGGCATCAACTCTGCTTTATCTGTTTTCGAGCTAGACCGTGTATTCATGCTCGATCCCGTAAGCCGTTTTCTCGACACAGAGGATGCCGGCAATCAAACCGAAGTGATGCGTCGTGTGTTACCAAACTACACAAAACCGATCTATACCTGTGAGCTTGATGAGCGGGTGCCGGCACTGGTCGAGTATCCGCTCGAAGAGGTCATCAAAGACCAACGCTGTGCTTATATGAACAACACGACTGCGTATGCCTTGGCGTTCGCGCTTTGGAACGAGGTCGGACACATAGACCTATTCGGCATGGACTTCAGCTATAAGCACAATCTACATTTTGCCGAAGCGGGTAGGGCGTGCTTGGAGTTCTGGATTTGCAAGTGTATATCCAGCCAAATCACGGTCGGCGTAAGCCCTCGATCCTCACTGCTCGATCAGAATGTCGGGTTAGAGGAGCGCCTATACGGATACCATCGCCTTGCAAATCCCAAGATAGCTATGCCAGATCCGCAAGGTGAGTGGGTTATATGCGACCGATCAGAACTGGCGTCCATGGTCAAAAAACACAACCTTGAAACGGTCGAAATCCCACGAGCACCGGAGCCGTACAAAGGATGATGGACGACCAAATAGGATTTCAACTTGGCCAAGTCATGGTGTCCACGACCGATAACCGTGGCCATGATGCAGAGTTCTGGGCGACTGAGACAACCAAGAAGATTGTAGGCATATCCTCAGAGGCAGACCCGCATATTCGACAGCAGGCCGAGGCTTTCAGAAACCAAGTTTATACTCTAATATTGCTAGGGATGAAGAGTGCTATCGCCTCTGACCGGGTGACTTTGCAAGGAATGCTTGCAGGTCAAGGCCATGAGGAGATGGCGAAAATAATTAGGGAGCTTTGACATGGCTATCAGTTCTGCAATTCCTACCAGCTTCAAGCAAGAGCTTTTGGTTGGAACCCATAATTTCACAGCGACTTCTGGCAACTCATTTAAGTTGGCGCTTTACACCAGCTCGGCAACTTTGGGCGCAAGCACCACTGCGTTCACAACCACAGGCCAATCCAGCGGGACGAATTATACGTCTGGTGGTTCGACCTTAACTTCAGTGACACCAACGACCTCTGGAACCACGGCGGTGTGTGACTTCTCCGATTTGACATTCTCTAACGCAACAGTTACGGCGCGCGGATGTATGATCTATAACGACACACAGTCTGATAAGGCTTGCGCGGTGATAGATTTTGGCGGGGATAAGACGAGTACGGCTGGCGATTTTACTGTCGTGTTCCCAAGTCCGACTGCGACCGGCGCAATCATCCGACTGGCTTGATAACCCGTGGCGCTGCAAACCCTTGAGTTTCAGCCGGGAGTCAACAAGGAATCGACGGACTACAGCGCAAAAGGCGGCTGGGTAGACGCAAACCTTGTTCGGTTCCGTAAAGGTCGTGTCGAAAAAGTTGGCGGCTGGCTGAAGCTCGGCTCAAATACTTACCTTGGCACAGGCCGTGCTCTGCACTCATGGATTTCGTTGGGCGGCACTCGTTTCCTTGGTGTAGGGACGACGTTCAAGTATTACATCGAAGAAGGGTTTGCGTACAACGATGTGACGCCGATTCGGTCTACGACAAGTGCTGGCGATGTAACCTTCAGCGCCACAGACGGTAGCAGCACAATTACAGTCGCCGACACCAGCCACGGTGCAGTGAGCGGTGATTTCGTAACTTTTAGCGGGGCTGCGACGCTCGGCGGAAACGTGACCGCTGACGTTTTGAACCAAGAATACCAAATTGACCTAGTTACCACGGCAAACGCTTACACGATTACCGCTAAAGACACTAGCGGCGCAACCGTGACAGCTAACAGCAGCGACAGCGGAAACGGTGGCAGCAGCGTTGTTGGCACATATCAAATCAACGTCGGTCTCGACACTTACGTTTCTTCTGCAGGCTGGGGTCTCGGTACTTGGGGTTCGGGTGGCTTTGGCTCTGCGTCTGCGATCAGCGCAGTAAACCAATTACGTCTGTGGACGCACGATAATTTTGGAGAAAACCTGATTATCAATGTGCGGGGTGCAGGCATATACCGATGGCTAGAAAACAACGGCACAAGCACTAGAGCGGTTGAGCTTTCTGGTATAAGCGGTGCGACAGGCGTACCGACAGTTGGTCTGCAGGTCATTACGTCTGAAACTGACCGGCACTTGATCGTCTTAGGCGCAGATCCCTTATCAAGCGGCTCTCGCACTGGCACAGTTGATCCGATGTTGGTCGTGTTCAGCGACTCAGAAAACGAGCTAGATTTCTTGCCCACTGCCACAAACAGCGCCGGCTCTGTCCGATTGTCGAGCGGGTCGTTCATCGTTGGCGGCATCAAGAGCAGACAAGAGATTCTGATTTGGACTGACACGTCTCTCTACTCTATGAACTTCATTGGTCCGCCGCTCACGTTTGCTATCAACCTAGTCAACGAAGGGGCTGGGTTGATTGGGCCAAAGGCCGCAGCGAACGCACCAAACGGCGTGTATTTTGCCAGCAAAACTGGTTTCTATTTCTACAACGGATCAGTGCAAAAGTTGCCCTGTCAAGTGCAAGAGTATGTTTTCAACGACCTAGACCTTGGTCAAGCGTTCAAGTGCCACATGGGTGTGAACTCAGAATATGGCGAGGTGTGGTTCTTTTACCCAAGCATTGAGGACGCGACAGGCGAGGTCTCTCGTTACGTTATTTACAATTACGAGGAGAACCACTGGTCGATTGGCAGCTTGATTCGATACGCATGGCTAGACGCCGGCATCGAGGACCAGCCTTTGGCAACGGCAAAAACGTCAAGCTCCAACTGTGTGTTTGAGCACGAGCAAGGGTATAACGATAACGACTCAGCAATGTCCGGTGTGTTCATCGAGTCAGGCGACCTCGACATCAGCTCAGGAGAAGCGTTTAGCTTTGTGAAACAGATTATCCCTGACATGAAATTTGTGCAGGACACTGGCTCCACTAATACACCAGCTATGAATATCGTGTTGAAGCGTCGAGACTTCCCCGGTCAGTCACTGACGACAGACTCGACTACTCAGGTCACTCCAACAAGCACGTTTAGCAACGTGCGTAGCCGTGCCCGACAAGTTGTTTTTCGTTTTGAGTCCGACGATGACAACACGGCTGACAATCAACTTGGATACAAATGGAGACTTGGCTCTACTAGGATCGACATTCAACCCAGTGGGCGACGTGGGTGAGCAAGATTCTTCAAACGCGATTGCCGTTATCGCAGGGCGAAACGGTGTCGTCGGATGTGTTCAACCGCATGATTCGGGTGTTGGAATTGAACCTTTCAGCGGTCGATATCAACATTTCACCCCACTTTAATGCGACTGAAATCAGTGAACTACAGTTTGCCACTGGGGCCATTATCTTTAATACTACGAATGGGATTCATCAAGCCTTCGATGGTACACAGTTCCGCGACCTGTATAGCCATCAGACGTATCCAACAGGCCAAGCAATTACGAGCGCGGTAGGTGCAGTAACGGTGACGATATCATGAACCAGATGCTACAACAGAGAATCCAAAACCTCATGGGCGACGATCCTATGCCGCCGATGGGTATGCAGGCCGGTGGCGAAGTCGACGCCATGCCTGAAATGATGGCTCCCAACCCAGACGCAGAACTAGCGAGTGCTGCGATCAACGAATTCATGATGGCGGCTGACACCGCTGAGTCCCCCGAAGAAGCGAACATAGCCAAAGCTTTGGCGGAGAAAACTGCAACAGCAGCTCAAGCGCCGATGGCGGATTTGGCCGCAGAGCTTGCAGCCCAAGGGCGTGGCGGTGACTCGGTGCTCGCCCACCTTACACCCGGTGAGGTTGTCCTACCGGCTGAGATGTTTGACGACCCACAGTTTGAAGCAACGGTAGAGAGTAGATTCAACGAACTGGACCTTGACCCAGAGCGGTATGTCGTTGGTATGGGCATCGCCTCACTCAACGCCAACACAGGTCTGGAAGAGTTCTTTCTGAAAAAGGTCGGTAAGTTTTTCAAGAAGGTTGTGAAGAAAGTAGCGCCTTATGCAGGCATTATCGCCGCCCCGTTTACAGGTGGTGCAACAGCCGCACTCATTGGCGGCGTCGGCGGTTTGGCGAGCGGTAAAGGATTGAAAGGCGCTCTAGCTGGCGCAGCCGGCGGTTTCGGTGCGAGTAAATTGTTGAGCGGTATTGGTAGTTTAGCTGGTGCTGCTGGAACCGGCGCGAGCACAGGTGCAAGTACAGGCGGCACGTTCTTTGGTAACTTGCTCAGCGGAGCAAAAAAAATCGGCAGTGGAATCGGCAGTTTGTTCACTGGAAGCCCTTTGCAGCCAAACGCACTAGAACAATATGGGTTGTCAGAAGCCGATCTCGCGCAGATGGGTTACGACCCGAGCTTGTACGGAAGCAAAGACGCAGACCGAAATCCTTTGATGGCTTTTCTGGATGACAAACTTGGGGTTGATCTGAGCGGAAAAGGCTTACTCGGCTCATTGAAAAACATAGGTGGCGGCGAAGGCGGCGGAATCGGTCTTGGCGGGGCAGGGATAGCGGCCCTCCTAGGAAAGCTCGCTTTTGACGAAGCCAAGAACAGAAAAGGCGTTCCTCTTACACCCCTGACGCAAATGGATGCCGCTGGCCGATACAACATCGAGGCAGAGATTGCCAGAAGAATGGGTAAAGAGCGGCCTTCCCCCGTCGAGTTTGGCCTGCTACCGGCGGGGACTCTGCCCCAGCTCAGCGGGGGGAGACCTACACCCAGAAGAGAGCCACTCCCAATAACGGATAGAAAGCCGCTCCCGATAATGGATTTAAAGCCGCTGCCGATAATGGATAGAAGGGTTCGAGACGACGACATACGATATACGTCTGGAGACCGTCTGAACCAAGTGCCTCAAGTCAAACCAGCGGTCATGATGAATGGCGGAATGGTCATGCCGATGCGCTACGCAGAGGGCGGAAACGTAGCCATGGAAGACTTTGAGCGCATGAACGGCGACATCAACGGACCGGGCACTGAAACATCAGACGAAGTGCCAGCGATGCTCTCGGATGGTGAGTTTGTGATGACAGGTCGTGCAGTCAGAGGCGCAGGTGCTTTTGACATGGCCAAAGGCGATGGCGGAATTATCACGTTGACACCAAACAAAGACGAGGATCGTGATCGAGGAACCGCTCTCATGTACGACATGATGGACCTGTTCAGTGATTTCGCAGGCGCGAGGACATAACCATGGTACAAGCGACCACCGAAACACCTAATCAGGCCGTCACTGGGTCTCCAGAGTTACCGTTCGTTGAGTCTATTCAACGCTCCGACCGTCAGCTTGATCCAATCACGCAACAACTATTGTTCGGATTGGCAGGGGAAGGCGGGTTCATACCGGGCGCGTTCAGAGCTGCAGAGCGTGTGTTCTTTGACGATCAAGGCCGTCCGCTCGTCATACCACAAGAGATTGCCGGTCTCACACCGGATCAGATTCGAGCAGCACAACTCGCGCGACAAGCGGTAGGGGTACAGCAACCGTTTATTCAAGAGGCTGCACGAGAGGCAAGGGCAGGCATAGGCGCGCTCGAAGGTGGCCTCACGGACCAAGCGTTAGCACAAGCGCGAGCGTTGCAAGAAATCCAATCGGGTGCGCGCTTTGCACTTGATCAGCGCGACCGAGGCTTGCTGGATGCACTGACCGGCGTCGAGCAAGCACGAGGCAGAGCACTGACCGCAGAGGAACGACTACGGGGTGATTTATCTGACCTAGCTGGGTTCCAGACGGGTGCCGTGGGTCGTTTCGCTCAACAGCTCGGTGAGCAGGAGCGCGTCGGACGTGAGGCTGCAGGCCAGTTTGGCATGGATCTTGCGCGCGCACGCCAACAAGGTCGAAGAGTTTACGACGAGTTTGGGCGTGATATTACAGACGCGGTGGGTATCGGTGCTATCGGGGCCGAAGAGCTTTCACAGGGTTTGCGTGAGTCTGAACGGCTATTGCGCGGCACGACAGGCGAGCTTGATATCGGCGACGCAACGTCGAAGTATTTTGACCCATTTGAAGAGCAAGTCGTACAGCAAAGCATCGAAGACGCGCTCAAAGGGTTGGCACAGTCTGACATCGCTCAAAGAGCAAGGGACATACAAACAGGTGGCGAGTCTGCTTTTGGCTCCAGAGCGCGCCTCACAGCCGCTGAGAGAGCAGAAGCACTAGGGCGTGGGTTGGCGAAAGAAGTCGGCGCATTACGCTCTGCAGGCTTTCAGAGAGCGCAACAAACAGCTATTAGCGAAGACGAGCGAGCGCGACAAGCCGCACGATCTGCAGCGTCCGGCTTGGCGTCACTAGGCGGTCAACGGTATGGCGCGCGCACAGGATTATCAGGCCAGCTATCTCAAGCGGCTCAACAAAAACTCGGTGCAGGATCTGCATTCGGCAACCTGATTCAACAGACCGCGCAACAACAATTGGCCAGCCAGCAGGCACTGGGTCAACAAATGGGTCAGACAGCACAAGCGGGGCTAGGCGCTCAACAACAACTTGCCGGTCAACTAGGTCAGCAAGCACAACAAAGATTCCAAGCCGGCACTGGTCTGGGTCAACAGCTTGGTGCGTTAGGTCAGCAGGCCGCGGGCGCACGAGCACAGGCAGGGCAGCAGGCGATGGGTATTGCAGGCCAACAAGCGGCTCAACTCGGTCAAATAGGACAACAACAGGCTGCAGCAGGTCAGACGCTTCAACAAGCCAGACAGGGCTTCGGTGGCTTCTTGACAGGACTGGGCACACAGGCGCAACAAGCGACTGCTGCAGATGTAGCGCAGCTCACTGGGGTTGGTGCTCAACAACAGCAGCAAAGGCAGCGTGAGCTTGATGCTCAAAGAGCAGGATTACTGCAGGCACAACAAGCGCCACTGGCGCAATATCAAGCGTTGATGCCGTTTGTACAAATGGCACCCTCTGGGTTCAGCCAGACGCAAACTACCTTCACACCGCCGCCTAGCGCATTACAGGCTGGTTTGGGCACAGGTTTATCCACACTAGGTGCCTTGGGTAACTTCTACGGACAACCTCAGAAAGCCGTCTGATGGCCATATCGAGAGCGCAAATGGAAGAGCAGATAAAAGGTTTTGCACCCGGCGGCATCAATAATGTTGATCCGTTTGAGGACGCGACTACGATGCCAACAGACACGACAGATTCGTTTACGTTGTTTGGCATGCCGACTCAAGAAAAAATTACAGAATATAGCGATTTGTTAAAAGCCCTTGGCAGACAAGACGCACGCACTGGCCAGCAGAAGTTTTACGACCTTGCAAGCACAGTGGGTCAAGCAATGTTGACTGCTGATCCAAGAGCTGGCGCGTTTCGGTCGCTCGGACTTGGTTTGGCACAATTCAGTGAGAATGAAAGAAAAAAAAGACGCCAACAAGAGCAGGAAGATCGTGCAATTGCCTTAAAAGCATTTGAGCTGGCAAAAACCGATGAGGACAAGTCTGCAGCTCTGTTGTTTGAGTACCGAAAAGCGAGAGCCAAAAAAATAGGTGAGGCGAAGTTCCGCCAGTATGTTGTGAAAAACCCCGACGGGATTACGGTTCGTAATGAAAAAATCCCATTTGGTGCCACAGTTTTTCTGACTCAGTTCGAGCTGCCGATGTTCTTGCAAGACGTTGAAGAAGAACGCGAGGGTCAAGAATTGACGCCTGTGACCGATTTCGGTCAGGCGACTTATATGAGTCCAGAAGATGCGTTGCAGCAATTTCGCTTAGTGGCCCCAGAGCTGGAAAAATCGAATCCTGCCGAGTTCCAAAGAATCGTCGATAAATTTTCTACGACAGATGAAAACCTCATAGGCAAATCTTTTATCGTGAACCAATCGTACACAGATTTCAGTGTACTTAACGACGCCATGGGAAATCCAATCACGGTCGTGGCCAAGCCTAACAAGGATTATGGCGAAGTGCCGATGGCAGGGTATCGAGAAGCTTCTGAAAAAACTTTGGTAGAAGAGGCGCAAAATTTGCGTCAGTTACGATCTAGTGTCGTACCTGATCTGAAAATGGCGTTGGCCTTACTCTTAGACGGTAAGGCAGAGACTGGTCCGTTCAAGGGACGCATAGCGAATCTCAAATTCACCTTAGCAGATGCTTTCGGCGTAGAAGTCGAGGGAATGGAGGATTTGGAAGTTATACTTTCAATCGCAATGCGACTGGCTCCCACACTAAGGGTCGCTGGGTCAGGGTCAACATCCGACATGGAGTTCAAAGCCATGCTTGCTGGCCTGTTATCAGCGGAAAAAACGACAAAATCGAACTATTTGGCAGCTTATATGCTCGTGCAAAGAGCTGACATTCAAGAGCGCCAATTAGAAATACTCCAAAGTTTGTTGTACGACGATTCTGTTAGAAGCCCTACAGAGATAACAGAGGCCATGAAAGAGGTCGATACCAACCTTTTTGAAATTTATACTGGTGACACAAACGATGAGGATGCTCTCAGAGCATGGACGGACGCGCTGCCTCGCGGTGCGGTTATCAAAAACAACCCGCTTGACCCCTTGTATGTGGACAAAAACGGCCAGCCGATCACCGACGTTTACATAATCAAAGGGATGGATTTTTAATTATGCCGATTCCATTGCCAGATGATTTTTCTCCCTATCAGCCCGACGACAAGCAAGCACCGTTACCAAGTAACGTTGAAGAGAGTTTGGAAACAGGTCTGCACGAAAGTGTTTCTGATTCGTTCCAAGGTGTAATTTCTTATCCCGGCAAGGTATTCGCTGCTGTAAGCGGTCGGGATGCTCCCATCGAATATCCTAATTTGCCCGAAATTACAGATATGCCGAGTGCCGACGTTCCCTCTTTTTTCCGCAGGGTGCTGCCAAACGTCAAGGCCATGTTGACAAGCGACGATTTAGGCAAAACAGAGATTTTCCAAAACGCTTTCCGCGACGATAAAAAATGGGGCGGGGCGTTTGTCGACAAGTTCGGTCTGCCAATTATTATGTGGAACGATATCCCCTATTACGTCAACAAACCCGGTTTCAGCGAGACCGATTTTTCCACATTTTTGGGGGAGGTATCTAAGTATATTCCGGCCAGCCGTTTTGTAGGCGGAGCTAAAACACTGGCAGGCACTGCCGGTCGAGGCGCTCTCGCTTATCCGGCCACTGAGGCAGTTTCAAAGGTTGGCGAAACCATCATAACGCCGAGAACTGTGGCTGCTAGAGATCAAACGTTAGGAGAAACTGCAGGAGAAATAGGCGCTCTTGCTGCTCAAGACGTATTGATAGATGTGACACTACCTAAAGTGCTTAAAGTCACTGGCAAGACAGTTGGTGCTGCCGTTGAGAAAGGCGGCGATGTTACAAAAAATCTAGCACGACGCGCGAAAGAATACTCTCCATTCCCTCGTATCACGCCAGAAATTATAAACCAGTCGCGGTTCCCGCTAACAGTTGGCCAAAAATATAGCCCCATTCAAGACCCGCGAGTAAAGGATTTCACGCCTCAACTCGCGACGGAAGATTTGATACGTTTCGGCAACGCGGACACGAGCGCTCAAGAAACTTTGAAAAATTTTGATCGTGATCAAATGCAAATGATAGAAGACGCTGCAAAGGATTTGCAGAACGAGCTTGGGGTTGGCGTGGTTGCGGAAAATTACTATGAGATCCCTAGAGCTGCTGCAGAGCAAATACAAAAAAGGGTTTCAGATTTAGCCACCAGCAAAGAACAAGAGGCACAATTAATTTACAACGCGCTCAAAGAGGTCGCTGAAGAGACGAAACCTACATTCGGTCCTGAGTCTATTGCAAACATCACCCAGAAGATGATGGATTACGTCACGGTCACAGAGGGGATTTACCCGTCGATTCTGACACAAGACGACGCTTTGAAGCCTGTTTTTGACCTTTTGAAACGCATCAACCGCCAAGCAAAAACTCGCAAGGTTTTTGAAGATCAAACGATAGATCAACTTACTCGGTTTCGCGATAACTTGGGTTTTAAGATCAGCAAAGCTACAGGCGACGACAAAAGAATTTTGACCGGGTTGAAAACTCAGTTGGATGAGGGTATTGACGAAAGCATCACTGCTGGTTTGGTTGGTGGCGATCCTAAATTTATTGATGATATGCGCGCCGCTAACAAGCTTTACAGCGAATACAACTCCCTGTCAGGCGGCCAAGTGATTCCAGCATTGCGAAAACTGCCAGATGCACAAAAAGCGGTCCAAAAAGGTTTGCTTACCTTGTCTCAGGATGGTTACGACACAAACGAAGTGATAAGTCTTTTGTTTGGCAAGAATTTGTTGACCCCAAGAAAGCACATGGGTGCGTTAATTGACGAGCTACAACGAATTTTGCCTGAAGACGAGTTTGCCAGAGTTAAAGGTTTATTACGCGATGGTGTAATGACTCGCGCCTTTGCCGGCACGGGTGGAAACATCACAAGACTATCTATTGCTAAAAACTTCGATCAAGTATTTTCCAATCAAAAAGACATCATCGAACGTTTGTTCACCGCCGATGAAATCAAAAAGGTGAAAGACCTCAAAGACGACGTGTTGCCAACATTAGCTGCCGAGCTTCGCAAAAATGCGAGCGCAACTGGTTATGTGGTGCAAGGGTTCTTACAATCGCTCGGATTACATTCTGTCCCGCAATTTGGCCTAACACCGGAGGCTCGGTTGGGTCGAGCGGCGCTTGAAGAGGGCGCAGAACAATTAACGAAGCGTAAACAAAAAGCCATGGTAACTGACATGATCAGAGGCAAGATTACCGAAATGCGGACGCCTCTTTTGCCAGAAGAAAGCAGGAATTTAATTTTAGGAAATCTCACCGCCGAAGATGTAACGCGAGCGGCTGTGCGTCCAGTATTGCGTGAGGATGAAGAAGATCAAGCAGAGGCTGCACAACAAATGTTTCCTGACGTGGGTGATCGTGCTGATACTCCAGATGCAGATATGCAGGCGCTGGAGGAACGCATCAAGCAAATACAGGATTTGCAAAACCCCCAATCCTCCATCGACATGCCAATCTTCGAGGATCTTCCTATCACCCCCGCAGCGCCGATGGGTGATCCGTCTTTGCTTGGACCGACAGTGCTGCCTCGTGCGGCTGACAGAGAAATCGCTGCACGCAGGTCGGGGATAGCGGGTCTGGTCTAAATGATCTCAGGTTCGGGGATGGCAGGGGTGGCGACGATCATCGCGCCGGCAACGTTGTAGTCGAAGTCATAGCCCATATTCACCTCGCCATCGATCTCAATCATGAGATTGCGGCTCATGAGGCGCATAAGAGCTGCCTGCTGGTGCAAAGTCATACGGGCGAACAACTCCAGCACCTCAGTCGCTTCGAGTACTGGGCGGTAGGTTTGAGGCACTGACGCCTCTTTCTTAAATAGTTTCATGGTCTGCTGCGCGAGCTTTCATCAATAATCAGTTTGTTTTCCTTGTTGATCAGACGTTTAAGCGCCTCAATCTTAGTCCAGCCACGCTCCTCGCAAATACTCTCAAGCACCTGAAACGTCTCATCGTCAACCGCTAGGTTGCGTCGAGGACTACGGCCTTGTGTATTCGTCTTAGGCGATATTTCTGTTTGTTCCATGGGTCAAATCTCTGCTGATTTGTGTTAAATTGTATGCTTGTTTGCAAACGTTAGCAACTCTATGTATCAGCTCAAAAATTATATGCTCTCGATGCAGAGTCATTGGATGATCAATCAGCCGTTGTACACGTCGGTGCAAGAGACACTGCCTGAGATTGCCAGATACCGCGCGCAGCAGGGACGTGAGGATTTGCGCCGCCTGCCGGTAATGGACCACGTTAAAAAAAGCTTTGATGGGGTGTTCAAGGTGCCGCTGTTTCGCCGGCAGTTCTGCAAGATGCTGGTCGAAGAGATCGACCACATGAAGCAAGAAATACCGTTCGAGCCGAATGATCAAGAGGATGTGCTGCGCCAGATCCCTGAGATTGTGCTGAGGGAGCATGTGCCAGAACTCTATAGGTCTATGTGGTTTGTCGTGCAAAACGTCCTCAACCCGATATTCTGGGCCTTGTATCAGCGCAATTGTGCGGATATTGCGTCGATCCAGATTGCCAACTACAACATCAAAGACAAAAAGCAGGGCGCTTGGCATCACGATCACTCGTCCGATATCTCAGTCGTTGTGCCGCTCAACACCAACGATTACAAAGGCGGCGGCACTGAGTTCCACAACTATGGCGTGCTGAACCCTCTGCCGACTGGGCACGCGCTGATCTTTCCCAGCTTTACCAACCTGCATCGAGGACTGCCTGTCGAGTCAGGCGACCGCTACCTGCTTGTGTTCTGGCTCTACGATCAGCAAAGAATCGTTGAGAACATGGAGCTTTGGTCCCAGTAAAAAAGTTATAAATAGTTGCAACTAGTTGTAGACACGGGGGTCACTTTTTGGCATTATATCTGTGTCGGGAGGATGACCCTCCCCACTAACGGAGAAGATGATGGAAAAGCAATGGAAAGCAGAGAATATTAAGTGGTCAATCTACAGCGACACCTCTGGCGAATACGACGACTGGATCAAAGAAAACAAGGTTGATTTTGTACAGGATGGGCGAACTTGGATTGAAGCAATCCCAGACGGCATTTACATGGTCGGTCAGGTCGATGGCCATACCAGCTTGCGTTTAGGCTTCAACGTGTTGGCGCGCCTCAAAACAAAAGTCTCAGTTGTTGATGGTAGAGTGGATATTCAGTCCTGCAAAGAAGCAGTGGCCGAGTTTCTCAACAAGACAGGCGACTGCCACTATTTCATTGAAAAGGTCCATTTCAATCCGAAGAGAAAGACTGTTGAGTTCAGTCTCGGCAGCTAAAGTATAAAAGGAGAAGATGATGAAAAAAGCAACACTAGAAGCCTTTGCAGATGAGTTGACCGACGAGGATTTGGGCAGCTTACTCAATATTGTAAGAGATCGATTGACGGTTTGGGTTTCGTCAGAGTACGACGACTCTATTTGCCCAGCTAATGTCTTAGACGTTCACGCCAATACCGATAGCTCAGGACCGGGCGTTTCTTTACTGCTAGAGGACGAAGATGATGAGTGATACTGATTACAAACTGGTTTGTACCCACGGCGAGACGGAGGGTGAGGAACGAGAAGTATACTCCGGTGATTTCAACGCTATAGCAAAATACTTGCGACTACAGTTGGAATGGGAGTTGGCTTGCGCCTTAGAGGTTATCGAAAACGATCCGACTCAGTGCAAAAACCACATGAAGGCGCGCGCACCTCTGCATGAGGAGTTTACCTCTGCCAAATTTGAGTTACTCGGTCGAGGCGTTTTTGAAAACAAGTGGCAAGCGCGAAGCACTTGGGCTTTGGTTGACTGTGAATAAGGAGAAGATGATGACTTACGAATACAAAGCTGACGATGTGGTTTGGTCTATTTACTCAGACACTAACAGTGACAATGTTGATGACTGGGTAGAAACCAATGAAGTGGGATCAGATGACAGCGGTTGGATTGACCAAATACCAGACGGTATCTACGAAGTAAACCAAAGAAACTACAACAGCAATCGTCGCATAAGCCTCAAAACTAAGGTTCTAGTTTGGAACGGTAAGGTTGACATTCAATCATCGAAAGAAGCTGTAGCCGAGTTCTTGAACAAAACTGGCGATTGGCATTACTTCATTGAGGGAGTCTTGTTTGGCAAAAAGACTACCAAGGTGTTCAACGAAAAAGGTGAACGTGAAGTCGTGCGTACTATTCAATTCGCACTCGGAAGCTAAGCCTGTTTGCAAATAGTTGCAACTAGTTGTAGACACCAAGGGTTATTTTTGAGATACTTTCCTTGTCGGGTAATGGTGCTCGGCAAGAACGGAGAAGATGAAGTAATGAAAATCTGGAACGACATCGAAGTAACTTGGAATCGCGAGTACCGATATTGGGAAATTACGGGCGACAACGTTGAGCGAGATTCTTGGGAATGGTTAGGCCATAGCGACTTGAAGAAACACGCCGTTGAAGACGCAATGATTTACGCATTTGATACTGCGTGTGGTCCAGCTCGAGGTAAGCGAGTTTTAATTTATACCCAGAAGGGCAACCTCGCCAAAACAATAGAGGCCGCGTAAGCGGCCCAAGGAGAAGATGATGGAACTGCACTTTAAGAAACGTGAAATCAACTATCTTTGGCATACGGCTCAAGAAAGTTTTTACCATGAACAATGGCGGCGCTTCGATGTCAGCGGTGATGAAATCTGCCCGACAGAGGGCGGTATGCTGGTTTGGTGTGGACAACAGTACCTCAACGCCAAGATCATTGCTGAGCACTACCGTGCTAACAACGAATCATTGCGCACTTCAATTATGTGGGATGAAGCGATGGAGGGCGAGTGGGTAGTTTGGCTCGACGTGAAATCGATAGACGATCTGTAAAAAAATGAGGACAGAAGGACAGAATAATAAGAGTCAACCCTTTTTGTTTTTCTGTCCTTTCATCCGCTCAGCGTAATCATTGAGCGGTTCCCCATACTTCTTTTCCCACCATATCGCCCAAGAGTATTTACCTGACGGCACAGGCTGTCGGCGTTTACGCCAAGCCATGCGCGCAGACGTAAGCTTGATCTCTTCCGCCCACTGCTGCTCCTGCTCAATAAAGTTCATCAGCGGTAAACTCCACAGGTTCTTGAAGCCCATACGGTTTGAGATCATTACGACCGCGCGCATCCATACCCAACGCCAGTGCCTGCTCATTACGAGCATGGCCATACTGGATGGCCTCGTCGCTCAGCGTGTACACGCCAAAGGGATACGGGTGCATCTTCTCCTGCGCCAAGAAGTAAAACTTCTCTGCCGGCAAGCCCACAAAATCGCACGCAGCGAGATAAAAAGCAGCCTGCTGGTAATACTTGAATTGATTGATTGCGACTCTGAAGCCGCGGGGTGAAGCGTCTCGACACGTCTTGAGATCCCATACGTCGGTGCCTGTGTACCAGTCAAGCTTGGCTTTACACGGCTGACCGCACCAGTTAAACACCAGCGTCAGCTCGACTCGATGATCGTCCGTAGGAATGTAATCGGACACTACCGCCCTGCGTTCCATGCAAACGTCGTACATATCCTGCTTGCAGGGTGTACGGTCGCCTAAGTCCTCCAGCCATTCCGCATACTCCGCTTTACCAGCTTTGGTGCGGCGGTCAACTGGCGGCTCAATAGCGAACTCGTCAAAGAACTTGTGGTGCTCCAAAAACACAGTGTGCTGCACGCGCCCCTCTAAAAGCGCGGGCGACTCTTTGATTTCACGCTGGTGCTTCCATGTGTATGGACACTTGATCAGCGTAGTCAGGTCGTGTGAGCGCCATGCAGGTATGCTGGCATAAGTAGGATAATCGAGATCCTCGTAGATCCCCGGCTTAAACTCCATCTTGGCTTGGCGCTTCAACGATATCGACGCCCCTAAAATCTGGCCCGAAATGCTTACGGGTCTCAGCCATTGCCTTTTCTCTTGCCTCCTCGATTGAGTCGGCCTCCACTTTGATGTACTTGACCGAGGTAATCAGCACCTCTAGGTCAAAGCTTTTTTTTGGCTTTACTAGTTCCATAACTTCTCCAAATTAGTCCCGCCTTTTAGTCACGCGGACGGGAACGCGCTGGAGGGCGTGATGAAGACCCTGACTAATCACAAACCAGCGACAACCCCAGCAAGGAAGCCAACTACGAAGACTGAAATCATCGCCCAGCTTGTGAACCGTGGGACGCTTAGCCAAGCAATCCCTTCATCCCTGTTGATCTTTTCGAGGATCATCGCCTCGCGAGTACCTGAGATACCAAATACCCTTCTTTTTATCTTCATTAGCATCATCTTTTTTCCCTTGTCTCCAAACATATTTAAACGCTGCAATCTCAGCGTACTCCTGTACCCGCTTCTTGCCAAACGCACTCACCATGGCATCGATGCACTCGACATCGCCCGACTTGTAATGTGCCGGGCTGTTTACCATGTCTGGGTTTTTGCGCGGTCTACCTCGCTTAGCCATTAGAACGGTATGTCTTCTTCAAAGTCATCTTCGATCACCTGAGCTGCAGGTGCCGCTTTTGCAACCGCTGTAGGTTTACTTGCCGATTTAGTTATCGCAGCCTGCATCTCAAAGCATGGCTCAACTTGCTCTTTGTTTGGCTCGTCACACCCTGCAATTTTCCATTTCACAAAAACGGGTAGATCCTCAAAAATGTCACACGCCTTTTTGCTTTTCTCGCTCGACTTGCCGATAAACTCATCGATGTAGTCCTCAAGATCAAAGATCGTTTGCTCGTTTTCGGTCTGGACCTTTTTCGGTCCGCCGTCCGCACAATACACACCCGTAACCTTGTCTTTACCGCCAGATGTGCGTCCCACACTTATTTTGCAGGACACTCCTACAATCTTCGTCAAATCGAAGCTTGCCAGCTCTGCGGGGGTAAATTCGTCGTTTCGCCACGCTTGCAAATCTCTGCGTAAGCTTGCTTGTTCATGCAAACTGAGCCGGTACTCTTTGAACACAGACATTGGGCGGTCGTCCTCAGTGCGCGTCTTGGGCAGCTCCCACCAGATAAAGATCGAGTGTTGCTTTTCTTTTGCACCCTGAAATTCATTCCAGTTTGTACCTGCATCCACAAGTTTATAACAAATTGCATCATGCATACCCGTAGGCACAGGCACATATTCGTAATCACCGCCGCCGGTGTCGCTTGCAAGTATCGCCATCGCTTTTTTCCTATTGCTCGTTTATAACGGTTTGGAGTATATTGCAAACCTTTGTAATTTCGCAAGCGGGAAAAGTTGATGAGCTTAAAAAAGATAAGAAGCGGATCGAGCAAAGATATGTCTCGACCGCTGTCGGGCAATTTGCGCGAAAGTTTCATCGATTTCCTTGCAGACCACAACATGGAGTTTGACCCAAAAGAAGGGCTGGTCGAGCACGGCAGGGGCAAAGCGTGGAGCGCCTACGGTGGCCGACAGCGCAAGGACAAGGGGTGGTATCTGCTGTTCCTGCATCAAGAAAGCCCTCTGGGCTTGTGCTTTGACTGGCGAGAAGGTGATCGTCCTCTCGCTCGATGGTCGCCTGACGGGCGTGAGGATCTCACAGAGGAAGAGCGCCAACGAGAGCGCGAACTGATTGAGCAGGCTCGTGCAGAGTACTTGGCAGTGCTCGCTGAGCAGCACAAAGAAAAGGCGAGAGAGTGTAGGCAGATATGGAAGCACGCTGCAGAAGTCGATGACCATCCATACTTACAACGCAAACAAGTGCCCAACCATGGGCTGAAGTTATCCACAGGCCCAGACTTCGAGGGCTATCTGATCCTGCCTTACAGGGATGAAACGAAGCAGATCGTCACCCTATCCTACATCCCTGCACAACCCGGCGAACAAAAGTGGTGGCATAAAGGGGCCAAGCGTAAAGGCACCTACGCGCTGATCGGTGCGGACCTGCTGCAAGAGCCGACTCGCATCAACTACGTTGAAGGCTACGCAACAGGCGCGAGCTGGTTTGAGCATCACAACAAAGAAGAGCCAGTGGTCATTACAGGGGACGCTAACGGCATGATCGATGTGCCCAAAATTTTTGCGGAGTGGTATCCCGACGCAACCCACGTCTTTATTGCGGACAACGACAAGAACGAAACGGGCCAGAAGGCTGCAGAGAAGGGCGCAAACGAGGTCAAGCTGCGCGGTGGCAACGCTGAGGTCATCGTACCCGGTGAGACAGGCCAAGACTTTAACGATGTGGTTATCGAGGGTGAGGTCGTCAACAAAGACTTTCGCGAGCAGGCGGTCAGTGTGGACTACACGCGCAACAGCTCAGGGCGAGTGATGCAGACCAAAGAGAATTACGAGGCGGTCCTGCAGAAAAACGAAATCGACGTTGCTTACAATGTGATCAAGAAAGAGATGGAAATAGATATCCCAGAGATGTCGTTCATCAACGATCTGCAGGAGGACGCGGTGCTCGCAGAGATCGAGAACCGCTGCATACTCGACATGGTGCCCCACGACCGCATGAGGACCAATCTCCCCCTGCTCGCACGAGAACACAACCCGGTCAAAGACTGGATCGAGAGCTACGTTTGGGACGGTACGCCGCGCATACAGGCGCTACTCGATACGATAGACGCTGAAGACAACGCACTCAAAGAGATGCTGATGCGCAAATGGCTGGCGGGGTGCGCAGCGGTCGCCTGCCTACCTGAAGGCGCAAACCTAGAGGGTGTACTGATCTTCATCGGTCGCCAAGCCTTGGGTAAAACCCAGTGGATGAAGTCTTTAGCGCCGAACAGAGACTGGCTGCTCGAAGGCGCAACACTGAACCCCAGCGATAAGGACAGTGTGAAGCATTGTGTGAGCCACTGGATTGTAGAGCTGGGGGAACTGGGCAGCACGTTCAAAAAGGCCGACATCGACCAGCTCAAAGCGTTCCTGACTAAATCCAAAGATGAGCTGCGCTTACCCTACGGTCGCACCTTCTCACGTTATCAGCGACGTACAGCGTTCTATGGCTCAGTTAACGAACGCGAAATACTGGTGGACCCAACAGGCAACAGGCGATTCTGGATCGTGCATGTCAACAACATAAATTTTCAACACGGGATCGATATGCAGCAGCTCTGGGCAGAGGTCTTGCACGGGGTGTATCGAGGCGAGCAGACATGGTTTCTCACCAGCGAAGAGCGAGAGCGCCTGCAGGTCAGTAACGAGATGTCGCGCACTCAAAGTGCGGTGGAAGACCTGTTGCTGCAGCAAGTGAACTTCGACGGGCTGAACACCAAACCCGTGCAAATGGCAAAACTTTTGAGCGACTTGGGGGTGAAATCACCGAGAATGGCGGACTACAAAGAGGCGAGTCGCATCCTGCAGGAGCGTGGAATTAAGCCGAGAAAGTCACACGGGAAGAAGATTTACGACATTGAGTACGAATCTTTAGATACCCCGACCTCACCCCACTATACCCCCGATTTTTAAATGGGGTATAGCACTGTACCCCCTATACCCCCGACGCGAAACTCGCAAACCCCCGTCACAGCTACCTCTCCGCGATGGGGGGGGTGGGGTATAGTAATTCTAATCTTTATTATATATATATTAATAAGGGTATTACGCCCTTGTATTGGCCCTAAAAGGGCTGTATTGCTACACCCTAGAGTATAAGGTCAAAAAAGGGCACCCCACCCCACCCCATGTAGGAGAGGCAAATGTTTCAGTATGATCACGGTCAATCGGATCTTTTCAACTTTACCCAATGGCGGTATGCAAATGAGAGCGAGCGAGAAGTCTGGGGACAGCGTAGACTTAGCGACGACGAGGCGGAGATATTGTTCCAACAACTCAAGGTGAGCGGATGGCTGAGAAAGCAATCACAAAAGCAAAACGTGGACGACCTCGAAAGAACAGACCTCAACTGACCGAAGTTCCGAGCCAGTTCGAGGAGAACGAAGAATTTGGCATAACGGAGATGCAGAGCGCCTTCGTATTTTTTTATACCGAAGGCGCGTGCGGACAAACAGAGGCGGCGAGAAAAGCAGGCTTTAGTTTTCCTGCAGCCGCTGCGAGCAAAATGCTCAACGGCAAAGACTTCCCGAACGTGACCAGAGCGGTGAGAGTCGCTCAAGACGAGATGCGGGAGAAGTATGCCATCACGCCTGAAAAGACGGGTGGGATGCTGTGGAAGATCGCAGAGACGAGTTTCGAGAACGGCGCGTACAACGCAGCGGTGAGCGCCATCAAAGAATTGAACCAGCTTGCAGGCTTGACGATCCATCGCAGCCAGAACCTAAACATCAACGCGAACATCGATCAGATGACCAAGGACGACATCAAGTCGAGGCTGAACCAACTGCTGGGCGTGCAAGACTCGCTCGATCCGAAGGATCGGTGACAGGAGCGGAAAGTGGGGAAGGGCAAACAACTTGCCCCAGCCCCTCCCCTTCTCCAGACCCCAAAATCGTCGAAAAATCCAAAAATCACTTAAGTTATTGATTTTGTTGTAAATTTTTGCAAATAGCTGCAACTTTTTGCACATCAACAAAGGTCGCCCCGTGCTCACGGGAGTAACCGCCCCACCGCTGATCCCCAGCGCGACACGCAAACAACGCGCACGAGCGCCGTAGTGCGCGCCTGCCGCACGCAGCGCATGTATCAATGGGTCTCTATGGGTCCAGAAAACGGGCCTGAAATCGCGTGTATGACGCACCCCCGTACCCCCCTGTGTGCGAGCCGCGCGGTCGCGCATAGCTATAGCTGAGTTTGGTACATTCACAGCGCAAAAAATCTCAACGGAAAGGAAGGAACCCCCAGAACCATCGGCAGGAGTGGCCGATTGCGGGGCGGCAATGGGGATTCCTTGGTTGAGTCGGCGTGGAAACATCACCGCTCGCTGGTGTTTCTATCACATTCCGCTAGTATCCGCGAATGGCTGACTCTAGGAACAAGGGTGCCGCGTTCGAGCGCGACATCTGCAAGCGCCTTAACACGTTTTTTGTGGACGAGGGTATTGATTTGTCCGTAAAGCGTAATTTGGACCAGTATCAGGCTAAAGATTTGTGTGACATTGAGCTACCCGGCTTCGCGATTGAGTGTAAGGCGTATAAGTCTGGCTGGTGGCATCTCACCGCTTGGTGGGATCAGGTGTGTGAGGCGTGTGGTGATAAGACACCCATACTGGTTTGGAAATTCAACAACAAACCTATCCGCGTGACGTTACCCCTACACGCCATAAATCAGCACTTGCCGGCAAATAATTCCTCGATAGCGGTAATTACTTTTGAAACTTGGCTTGATATGCTCCGCCGAGACTTTGATTTTATGAGGCCAACCCGTGACATCGCGTGATATAGACCTTTTCAGTGCTGAAAGCATGTTCCGAGATCCGGTTTATGAGGATCTTGGTTACACCTTTGATCCTGAGCGCAACGAATACTTTGAAATTATAGACCATCCAGAGTATGGGAGGGTCAGGTCATACATTCCTCCGAGAGACATTGCCGATCAAATTTTCAAAGGGCGGCGATACGGCTTGGTGACAGAGTTAGACGATAGTCCGTATAGCAAGCCGGGTGATTTGGCGTTTCAAAGAAGAATGGACTTGATGGCTGAAAGCGCAGAAAAACGGCGTGCAGAAGAAGCTGCGAGAAGCGCAGAACGGATGAGTCCAGAAGAGCGAAAAAGAAGAGAAAAACAGGCAGAAGATGCGTTTGAGAAAAGCGGTATGGCAATAAAATTGCAAAAAGGCCGAGGTTATCAAGCAGGCGGTGCGGTGAGCGATATAGACATTTTTGAAGAAACTAGGCGCATGATCCGCGACGATCAAACGCCCATGATGCCCACGGTGACGAATGAGCAGCCTATGTTTGGGATGCCCAGTCAGGATGTGCGATCTAGTCAAAATCTGGGGCGCGGAGCTAGAGAGTCGATATCTGTCTCTGGGACTCCCGGCATTGATCAGGTTTTTACGCAGATTATGACCAGTCCTGACTTTCGCTCGATTGTGCGGGTAGAAGATTTGCCTCCTGAGAACTTACAGCAGTCAAAAGAGATCTTTGGATACCTGATGAAGCGCGACGGCATCGATAAGGCGGTGCAATATCTGGTCGATACCTTTGGCAAGGCGTCTATGTTCCCGATTGAGAAGAGTTTAGGGCCAGATCCGCGCACGCAGAGAGTGATGGGCATGGAGAAAAGCCGCATGTCTAGCGATGGCGGGGACGCATTTGCTAGAGCGAAAGCCAGAGCGTTTGCACAAGGCTCTTCTAAAAGCTCTGCTAAAGGCCTTTCTAAAGGCGCAGATCGTATGTCAGGCGGCATTGGTTCGTTGATGCAGTAGATGAACACCCGCGACGTAGACATCTTTGGCTACAGCCTCGGCGGTTCTGTCGGTGAAATGATGAATCCGGTGGAGCGGGAGTTGCCGCCCATGCCGAGTATGCCGACGATGAAGGATGTGCGTCGTGCGATTCGCATGATCGAGTCGCCAGCGTTGAATGCGCTCGGTGTTCCAGACGAGGACATCGAATGGGCCGCTAATATCGGTGAAAAGCTTTATCCCGGCGAGGGACTTGATGGCCGCGGTGATGCAGCTCGCCATCTTGCGTTGGGCGCACTGCTTTCGCGCTCTGACGATCCTGAAATTGCAAAATTTTTAGGTGACGCGAGGGAGTCCATCGATTTTTCTGGCGGCAAGATGGATAAATTCAACAATCGGCTAGGTATGCAGCTTTCGGGAACGAATGAAGAGCTGGAAGAGCAGATTGTGCGGCTGATTGAGTCGGGTAACGCTGAATTTTACGACTTGAAAGACAGTGTGCGCCGTCGTGGGTATCAAGACGGTGGAATTGTAGAATTATTACGGCAACGCGACCGTTTTGAAGACCCTCTAGAGCGCCTCACTCAGCCTATACGCGCTGATTTGGGTCCGCTACAGATGGCTATACCCCAAGAAGAGGGCTTGCGACAGCGAGCAGAGCGCGTTTTAGCGGGTTTGATGGGCGATGAGCGCGAAGATTTTAGGCGCGCCGAAAAAGCTTTGATGGCAGCGGACGTTTTGCCCGTGTTGGGGGATGTCGGAGCTGCTGCTGATGTTAGAGATGCACTCAGCGAAGATGATTTGCTGGGTGCGGGGATTGCGGCGATTAGTTTTGTGCCGGTTGTAGGTGGGATGGCGTCGAAAGCATTTAGGGGGTCCGCGGATTCTATAGGCCCGAAGAGCTTGGATAGACAGCGAGGGTCGATTGGAGTGGAATCAGAGGGAGGAATCCCGTCGTTGCTTGAGATTGAGGAATTTGATCCGCGGTTTGATCCGCGGGTGAAGGAACAAGACAAGTTGTTAGCCACGACTGCGAGGATACTCAAAAAAGATAATGTTGCGGACAAGCCAACGCTTGCTTTGAGCGAGTTGGAAGGCCGCGGGTTTGTGACGACGATGTCCGACCGCACAGCCGCAGGCGGTCGAGTCATGGCGATCAATGAAGTGCCGTTGTATCGCATGGTCGATTTGCGTGGCGGTCAAGATTTTATGTTTGAGAACCCAAACAAGGTTTGGGCCAGTGCTAAGAAGCCAGCCAGAGAGATTCTCGAAGCGGCCCAAGTCGTGAAAAAAGAAACAGGTAAGGACGCCTTGTACATCCCGTGGCGTATGTCTCCGTCAGGTGGGGATTTCAGCACGATCACGGGCGAGTTGATGTTGGGGTACGCCTCGGCAAATATGGGTAAGGGCGCGAAAAAAAGTCTCAACTCAAAACTACGAAAAATAATTCCTGATTGGGACAGTGTTGATAATCCTGATTCGGTGGCGTTGTGGCGAGCTACTCCTGACTCGAAACGCAAACAAGCCATGAAGATGATGGACGTGAACTTTCGCGACAAAGGCGGATTGTCGATAGGGGCCGCACGATTGATCAATACGGACCCAATTCAAAGAACGGCTAGAGATGCCGGCATACAAAATGTCGGTAGAGTGTTTTCAGACCAACCCATATCAAAATCGGATCATCCCGCCTACCCGTTTGCGGTAGCTGGAGAGGGTATGGGTGTTTTACGTCGCGCAGACGAGGCCACAGTTTTTGATTTGTTGCCTGAAGCACGACTGGGCGAGGCTCAAGTTCCCGTGAAAGATCCGTCGAAACCGACCACTGAAGAAAAAAGATCGTTACAGATGAAAGCTTACAGTGGCACGATTACGGAAAACATCTTGCGACGTATGGAAGAGCGAGGCGTTAACGTCAACTCTTTCGTTGGGTTGGCCCCCGGTGCGATAGTTTTTGCTTTGACTTCGTCGGGCGTCATTACCCCCGAAGAAGCGAGCGCAGGAGGGATTCAACAATTCGCGGAGGACGTAGAAAGCGTCACTGATCAAAAGGCTTTGTCAGGCATCGGCTCGATCTAGCTTCCGCGCCTCTTTCCACATCCGAATAATGTAATCCGCTTCAGGTCCAGCGTCGTGCTCTGTATCGAGCACATGCTTGAACAGGCGTTTGGCTTTCGGTGAATCCATCATGTGCTGCATTCGGAATGCGGCCACGTCGAGTGTCTCAAAGTATTTATCCATCGCTTTTTCTCCTAGCTCTGGGCGCAGGCTTTTTGGCCAGTGCGTCTCTGATCTCGGTCAGCAGCCGCTCGATACTGGCGAGGTAGTCGATCAGAACCTCTGCGTCGTCACCCTCGACCTCTACGGTTATTTTTTTGCTCACAGTCCCTCCAGAGCTTTTTCTACGTTTTCGTTCGCTAAGAATGTTTCATGTGAAACAGTGATCAAGTCTTCTCGATCCAGCGCCTTAGCTTTGGCTTTGATTGCATCAAATGATTCTTTGCCGGCTAACCACGCACGGTGATCGTCACTGTATTCATAGAACCAGTCGTGTTTGATGAGCATCTTTTTCAGACGCTCTGTTTCATATTCTCGGTTATCCATGTCTCGCTCTCGGTTCAAGGTTTTCTTTCTGATGATGGCTCGATTTCATTTCTTGGTTTTCTCTACGTCTTTGGCTCGCTTCGATTGCCGGGTTTTCTAACACACTGTGGCTCGCTCGAATCTTATGATTTTCTTAAAACCTGTGGCTCGCTCAAATTTATCGGTTTTCTTCCTATCTATGGCTCGCTCCGTCCCATTGGTTTTCTTTCGTTCGATGGCTCGCTCCTCCGCAGTGGTTTTCTCCTCTATGATGGCTCGCTCGCGTATCTTGGGTTTCTTATTGGCTATGGCTCGCTGTATGTTTCTGGTGTTCTAACACCCTCTGGCTCGCTTTGTAAGGACGGGTTGCTATGTCCTTCTGGCTCGCTTGTTCCTCCCGGTTGTCTAGTCCGTGATGGCTCGCTTTGAAACGTTGGTTTTCTATATTTTCTCGGCTCGCTCTTGCACCTTGGTTTTCTTCATTCGTCTGGCTCGCTCTCTTCCGCTGGTTTTCTGTCTGCAAATGGCTCGCTAGGCTGATATGGGTTTCTTTGAACGCCCGGCTCGCTCACATCGGCTGGTTTTCTACTTTTCCATGGCTCGCTTTTGATTCCCGGTTTTCTTTGCCTTTCCGGCTCGCTTTTGAATTCTGGTTTCATAATTCTGCTTGGCTCGCTTTAGGGTCTTGGTTTTCTAAAAGTTAATGGCTCGCTCTTTCACCATGGTTTTCTTATAAAGTATGGCTCGCTGGGCTTCTTTGGTTTTCTAAATACTCCTGACTCGCTTCATACGGCTGGTTTTCTCGCCTCGCATGACTCGCTTCATCACTCTGGTTTTCTATCCCTGACTGGCTCGCTTTATGTCTCTGGTTTTCTAAATGCCAATGGCTCGCTATCCATCCGTGGTTTTCTTTCGGCCTATGGCTCGCTTTCCAAACGTGGTTTCCTAGACACTTTTGGCTCGCTATTGCTCTTTGGTTTTCTCCCGCCATCTGGCTCAAGCAACCTTGTGATTGATCCCAAGCTTACCCTTGGAGTATTCGTCAGCAACCGGCAACCCTTCAAGCTTACGCCATGCGACATACAAATCCGTTAGGAATCGTTTGACGGTGTAGCGGATTGCCATGTTATTAAGGTGCGCCTTGCTCTTTTCAGAGTGTGCCGGCATGTGCGTGATGCGGTGCTTATAGTTGTCGTATATGTCGCGGTATGGCCCTTTGGTTTTGACAAAGGACGATCCCAACACGCCGATTAGTTTGGTTTTCAGAAACGGGTTGAACGAAATACCTTTCTTGGTTTGTTCGTTTCCGTCCGCATCGATATACGTCGAGTCCACCAGATGCTCTTTGACCCGCGACCGACCTTTACCGCTGACCACATCGAGTCCTGCATATTTGTGCAGTGAGCTTGGATACTCCGCTTTGTGAATATCAAAGCCTGAGATAATGACCGCGGCCATGGTCGGCCCTACCCCAGTCACGCCTTCCAAGAACGTGCGGTAAATCGGAAAGTTATTTATCGAATATTCGATTTGTCTGAACGCTGATTTTTCAGCCGCATACAGATCGACGTACTGCTGCACCAGAGAGAACTCGCTGTACTCGCTGATCAGACCGTCCTGCTTGAACCGTCTGGGAGTCATGCTGGTAACGCCATCGGTAATTTTCTTGTAGCTCACCCGCAGGTTGGCTAACAAGAGTTTTGCGTCGGCGTCGAGCGTGTCCTCTGACTGACTCGGCTCCTGACCGATTTTGATCTTGAAGTTGGCAACGATGTTGTTGCCCACGCGGATGCGGGTCTTCTGCATAGAATAGAACCCGTTGACCGCTGCCTTTAACATTTGTTGTTGTGAATTGCTCATCATTTCTCCTTGCCGCTTACGCGGCTTGTTGGTTTTGGATATAGGGATTGACTAGCGTGCGCCGTAGCTCACGATATATTGTTTTGAACGCATCGCCATGTGCTTTGCGGTAGGTCTTTTTGAGGTATCGAGTTTGCGGCCCGTACAACATTTGAATATGGTGCGCAACCTCGTGCGCTACGACCGCGAGCAAGACCAGCTCTTTGTCGGTCGTCTCGAACTCGCCAATGACCGGATCGTTTGCAAACGAGTCGTATTCGTGCAGGAGGTACCAAGGCTCTGGGCGACTGATGCCAATGCGCTTAGGTTTTCTCAGATACCGCACATCGATATCGATACCGCTCGCGCTGCCGTAACAACGTTGGCTGCGATACTTGGTGCGGACGTGCAGTCGCTTCAGAGCTTCAGCGTACACGACAGGCTTGCCGCGATACTCGATCTCGTGCTGCTTCTTACAGATTTCCCGCAGGCATTGTTTAGCAAACTTCACGACGAGCTTGTGCTCGTCGGGTTTGACGTTGGGGCCACGCTTGGAACGTATGGTCATTACAAGTACCTCACATAACGAAGCTCAGACTTTTCTAGCTTCTTGCGGCCAAGGCCGGGGAATCGGGCGAAGGTGAACTTGGGCGTCTCTTTGTAGATCCAGCCGTTGTAAACACCGTCACCGTTATGATACGCGATAGGCGTAAAGCCTCGGTTCTTGACCTTGCGCGTTGTTGGGTTTTTGATTTGCGATACATCTCTCATCACGTTCTCCTTTTTGTTGAAACGTGCGACTAGTATAACAGATGTACAGATGATTGCAACTATTGTTAAACAGTTGTGTATGCCGTACAATCAAGTTTTTAACGGAGGCCAACATGACAATTAGACCAGTAAAGCAAATCAGGAACATCTACGGGTATGTTCGCGTGTCTACGCAAGAACAAGTTAGATCAGGGGTTTCGCTCCGCCAGCAGCAGGATGCGATCAGTTCGTTTGTGCAGGAGAAGTACAACCGCGAGGTTGACGAGTTCTTTATTGATGACGGTGTGAGCGGCACCCGCCCGATATTAGAACGAACCGGCTCCAAAGAATTGACTGACGCCATCGATGAATATGACGTGGTGATCTGCACCCGACTGGACCGACTGTCTCGTACCGCCAACGATCTTCTTAACACGATCCCTCACCTCGAAGATGCCGGCGTAACGCTTTTCTTCTGTGAGCAGTTTGGTGATGTGCCGATTTGTTACCCCAAGGCCAAAGATGGCAAGGGTCTGCGAAACCGTTTCGACATGAATGACATGGCCAATAAGATCATGCTGATGGTTTTGTCAGCGGTCGCAGAGATTGAGCACGCGACCATCAAGGACCGTTTTGCAGAGGGCAAGATCGATTGGGCTGGTCGCGGTTACTTTATCGGCGGCACTCCTCCCTATGGCTACAAAGTCGAAGAGGAGCAGCACGGGAACAAAACGCGCAAGAAGCTCGTGCCGATTGAAGAGGAACAGAAGGTTCTCAAAATTATTTATGCACTCGCAGATCGAGGCAAACGTGCAAAAGCCATCGCCAGCGAGCTGCACTCTTTTCACGGTGTGGAGCTGAAGTACCATAAGATTCAAAAGATTTTAGCGCGTAAAGTTCAGGGTATCCCTGACGCGGCTTAATTATTATCATGAAGGCTTCCATTAGGAGGCCAACATGACAGCGATTGAAAACATACAAGAAACGATCCGCGTGCTTGAGGCTTCGTTGGCCACTGATTTTCTGACCGATAGCGTGCGAGAGATCATGACCCGAAGCGTGGCTATGCTCAAAGAAGCAGAAACGGAACTCGGTGGCTAAGCAGGCTCAGCAGCCCGTTCAAAGTGAAAAAGAACACGCGGAATGGGTAAAGCAGCAGCAAGACAAGAGTCATAACCAGTAGGTCGCTATGGCAAATATTAACGGATGGGGCAGAGGCACTTGGGGCGAAGGCGCTTGGAACGAAGTCCTGCCCGTCGAGCCTACTGGTCAAGCGGCCAGCTCTGGCGTTGGCTCTCTTTCTGTTACGGGCAAAGCTAATTTTACCCCCACAGGTCAAGCGGCCACTGCTGGAGTAGGCGCACCGACAGTAGCCGCAGGAGCGACCGTCACTGTCACTGGGCTTGCGATCACGTCTGGTCTGAGCACTGCGTTGACGGTAACCGGCAAGGCGAACGTCACGCCTACGGGTCAGGCCGCTACCGCTGGAGTCGGCGCACCCACAACGACCGCTGCTGCGAATGTCAGTCCCACAGGTCAAGGGGCCACCAGTGCAGTCGGCGCTGTCACCACTCAAGCGAAAGCAAACGTCAGTCCAACGGGTCAGGCGATTACTGCCGGCGTGGGCGCGTCCACCGTTGTTGCGAAGGCAAACATCACACCCACTGGTCAAGGGGCAACTGCCGGCGTCGGCAGCATACAGATTGTCGCTGCAGCGATCATCGACGTGCCCGTTATCAGTGGCGTGTCCGCTGGAGTTGGGTCACCCACCACTGCCGCCGCTGCAAATGTCTCGGTTACAGGTCAGGGAGCGACCTCTGCCGTAGGCGCTTTGACGGTCAACGCTGCCGGCAGTGTGACGGCAGACGGGCAAGGGATTACGTCTGGCGTTGGGTCGCCGACTACTGTCGCAGGGTCGATTGTTCAGGTCACAGGTCAGCAAATTACCTCTGCCTTGGCGGATGTTCTTGTCTGGGCAGAGATAGACACATCCCAGACTCCAAACTATAGTAACGTCGATGACAGTCAGACACCCGGTTTCTCGACCATCAGCACAAGTCAGACGCCGGGGTATACAGATATTGAAGCGGCATAGCGTCGAGGAAGCAACATGGCAACATTCGTAAACGATCTGAGGCTCACAGAACTCGCCACCGGGGAAGGCTCAGGAACGTGGGGCACAACCACTAACACAAACCTTGAGTTGATTGCTGAAGCATTTTCTTTTGGCACAGAGGCAATTACCACAAATGCAGACACGCACACTACTACTATTGCTGATGGTTCTACTGACGCTGGGCGCAGTATTTTCCTCAAGTACACTGGCACTTTAGATTCAACCTGTACGATTACTATTGGCCCGAATACGGTCAGCAAGCTCTGGCTTATAGAAAATGCAACAAGCGGCTCACAGAGTATAATCGTTAGCCAAGGTTCGGGAGCGAATATCACCATCCCCAATGGCCAGACCAAAGCCATCTATTCGGATGGGGCGGGAAGTGGCGGTGCGATGGTTGATGCCTTTCAAGACCTGTCTATTCCTGATCTGTTCATTGACGATGACCTGACAATCGGCGATGACCTTGTGTTTTCTTCTGACAGCGCAGTCATCACCTTCGGTGCAGATGGCGACACTACGCTCACGCACACAGATGGATCTGGTTTAACGCTGAACAGCACCAACAAGTTGATGTTCAATGACGCGAGCCAGTTCATTCAAGGCTCAAGTGCTACGGTTTTGTCGCTCGGTGCAACTGATGAAATTGATCTGACTGCTACCGCTATTGATGTAAACGGAACCATTGATGTCAGCGGTAACGCTACCTTGGGTGGCACTCTGGGTGTGACCGGAGCGGTTACAGCTGATGCTGGTATCTCCATAGACAACATCACGATTGATGGCACAGAGATTGATCTGTCTTCTGGAAACCTCACACTGGATGTAGCGGGTAACATCATCCTTGATGCGGACGGGGGCGATATAAACCTTCTGGATGGGGGTACTCAGTTTGGACAACTGAAAAACTCAAGCTCAGATTTTGTTGTTAAATCAATTATCAACAACCAAGACTTAATTTTTCAAGGTGTTGATGGTGGCTCTGGAATAACAGCCCTAACCCTTGATATGTCAGATGCGGGTGCGGCTGCGTTCAACGCTGGAGCTACGTTTGGCGGCAACCTAAGTTTAGCAAAAGGCAGTAGAACCTTAGACATCAAGTTGGAGGATAGTGCCGCAACTGGTGATGTTGGGGTTCAACTGCGTGCAGGATCAGGAGATTTTCTTGGCATAGCGGCGGGTGGTGGCACAGGCGTCGGCATTGTGCTTGATTCATCAAATAACGTGGGCGTCGGCATAACGGCCCCAGAAGCCGTTTTGGATATTGTCGGTAACTCAGACTCCGTACCTGCATTAAAAATTGGTCCAAACAACTCTTTCGGCTTTAAGTTTTTTGACAGTTCTACAAATGGCGATTTGGTCATTAAACGTGAAGTTTCGGGTACTGATACGGAAGTTTTGAGGCTTGCGAGATCAGATGGTGCGGCTAGTTTTAACAACTCGGTCACTTACTCAGGCGATCTAGTCTCATCAACCTCTGGCACCTCCAACTTCCGCGCAGGTGTCAACGCAGGTAACAGCATNACCTCNGGCGGCAACTANAACGTGCTNGTGGGCGATGAAGCGGGTACGGCTTTGACTACGGGTGATGGCAACACTGCGGTAGGTTTTGAGGCTCTATCTACTGAAGATGCTCATGGCGACAACGTAGCTGTTGGTTATCAATCTCTCAAGACACTCAACGCTGGGAGTGACGCTTTTAATACAGCGGTTGGATATCAAGCTGGTTTATCAGTAACTACGGGAATTCAGACCACTCTTATTGGAGCGTTAGCAGGAGATGCACTTACGTCTGGCGATGCTAATACTGCGATGGGGTACATCGCTTTGTCTGCTGATACGTTGGGTAGCCATTCTGTAGCTGTCGGTAGAAACGCTCTCAAAGTTCAAAACTTTACTACAGCTACTGATGTTTATAACGTGGCGGTAGGTTCTAACGCAGGTGCATCAGTCACCACGGGGGCAACGAATACTCTTATTGGCGGTTTATCGGGAGATGCGCTTACAAGTGGTAATTCTAATGTTGCGGTTGGATATTCAACATTATCTTCAGATACCTTGGGCGATAGGAATGTAGCAATTGGGCGCGGTGCGCTAACTGCACAAAACTTTACTACCAGCACAGACAGCTACAATGTTGGCATAGGTTACGCCGCAGGTGCGTCAGTCACCACGGGGCAAAGTAACACCTTAATCGGCGGTAACGCTGGGGATGCCCTAACAGATTCTGATTTTAATGTGGCGGTGGGGGTAGCGGCATTAGGTGCAGATACTTTAGGCAGTCGTTCAACAGCTGTAGGCGTAAGTGCTTTAGAATCTCAAAATTTCACTACAGCTACTAATTCTTACAATAGCGCACTAGGCTTTGCCGCAGGTAGTTCAGTCACCACGGGAGTTCAGAACACTCTCATTGGAGGTCTTGCAGGTGACGCCTTGACTGATGCTGATGAGAACGTGGCAGTAGGTATTTCTTCGTTAACTTCAGATACTTTAGGAAGCAGGTCAGTAGCTATCGGCGCTGGAGCTTTATTCACTCAAAATTTCACCACAGCAACTAATGGCTACAATGTCGCCGTTGGCTATCATGCGGGTAACGACATCACCACGGGAGTCCAGAACACCATTTTGGGTGGCCTAGCTGGTGACGCAATCACAACTGGATCTTACAACATAGCCATCGGAGCAAATGGTGGTGGTGGAGTAACCACAGGATCTCAAAACATCTTAATCGGTCAAGGCACAGGCATGGCCGCTTTGACAGGAGATTTGAACACTGTAGTTGGAGACAGTGCTGGGGCTGCGCTAACTTCGGGAACCCTCAACACCCTCATAGGCGGCAATACGGGTGATGCTTTGACTATTGGGGTGGATAATGTTGCGGTTGGTAGATCTTCTCTTACGACAGATGTGGCTGGAAAATTCTCTGTAGCCATAGGAAGTTCGGCGCTTGAAAGCCAAAACTTCACTACAGCGACAAATGCTTACAATACGGCGGTTGGCGATTCTGCGGGTAAGTCAGTCACCACGGGAATTGACAATGTTTTTGTTGGCGCTCTTGCGGGTGATGGTACAAATGATGGCAATGAGAATGTGGCCGTAGGTAAGTCTGCGCTTTCCGCAAACTGCGCTGACGGTAATACCGCTGTCGGTAAAGATGCAGGAGAACTAATCACAGGCGCTAATAATAGCGTCATGGGTAAGAGCGCGGGAAAGGCTATCACTTCCGGTAGTTTGAATATAGTCATTGGAAAAGACGCAGGGGCATCTGGAGATAATGGTGCCGCCCTAGAAACCGGCAACAATAACGTAATCGTAGGCCCAGAGTGCAGGCCACATCAGGCTAATGGCTCCAATCAAATTATTTTAGGCCACAACATTGCGGC
>JGI25128J35275_1000015_pt1 | contig 51838 bp, 53 predicted proteins | sample ETNvirenome_2_60_FD_35275 | JGI IMG/M metagenome (IMG submission 35275)
GTGCCTTAAAACGAGCAGTAATGGATGAATATCTAAATTGAGGTAGCTTTTTTAATACATCATCCTGTATGCACCCAGATTGTCCGTAACTATCTATGACTTCATAGACAATTCTCTCCATTTTTGACACATCAATACTTTCAACTGCTTCAATGCTAGTTGTATCAGTATCATTTCTGTAAAGTTTATATAGTTCTGTCATTTAATACTCCCAAAGTTGTTTTGCGATTTGAACAAACTCTGGTCCGTGCATCCTGGCTATCTCATTCATGTCTGGTTGAATAAGACTACATAAAGTTTTCCACGAACCATTGCTTGCTTTAAGTAAATTCTGAGTAACTTCCCAAGATTTTACCATTTCATTATAAGCTATTTGAAGATTATCTTCTTGTAATAACTCACAATTCGTTTCATCTATGATGTTATAATCTGATGCAGTAACAGAAAGTAAAGCTGGTTTTTGTCCTGTTGCTTTCCAATAGACTGCCTGTTGCTTAACCCAATTATCTGATGGTTCTGTCTTTGGTTTAGGAACTCTCCAAGTTCTTGTGCCATCTTTCTTTGGTGGGTTTCGTAATGGTAAATGACATTTTAAGTCTATCTGCTTACCACCACCTGAATAATCCTGATATAATAATATAGGAACATCTATTCTTGGCTCTTTGTATTCTTTGCCATACTCTCCATCAATAGTGTTGACATTCTGGAAATATTCATTCAATCCCTCAACGGCTACCTTTATCATATCTGGTATGTATTCTTGGAAAGTTTCTAACTCCTCCTTGTCTTTGCCGTCATCAAAGGTGCGAGGGTTGTATAGTTGATAATCTGTCAATGCATGTCTTATTGCTTCATTTATCTCAACACCCTCTTGTTGTCCTTGTATTGGACTAAAATCTATTAAACCTTTGTGGTGGTCTACGCCTAATTGAACTATTCTACCAGACATCATTCGTGTTGCATCTGGAAAAGAAACTTTAAGCTGTGAACGGCAATATAACTTCAATGCCATTTGGTCTTTAGGCATATTACCATTACTTGCTGATTCGTGGTAACTGCCTAACTTTTCTCTGTATTGTGGTAATGTCATTCAAACCCCTTTCATAACATCTTATAAATATAAGTAGTTTATACTTGCTTTATTGTCAACTATATATTAATAATAATTTATGTATTTAAAAGATTACTTAAAACAAAAAGGTATTTCTCAATATAAGTTTGCTAAATTATGCGACTTAAAGAGAAGCACTATTTGTCGGATATTAAAATGTGACAGGTTTCCCAGACCAGATTCTTTAAATAAGATAGAGATGGCAACACAAGGACAGGTAAAGGCAAATGACTTTATGAAAGAGCATCAGGAGAAGATGGTAGGAAGATGATATGGTTATGCGTTTACTTGATTTGTTTAGTGGAATTGGTGGGTTTAGTTACGCAGCAGAAAAACTTGTTGGTGGATATAAAACAATTGCTTTCTGTGAACAGAATGAATTCTGTCAGCAGGTACTTCGCAAACATTGGAAAGATGTACCGATATATGATGATGTTAGGACAATAAATGCAACTGGACTTGGAAGAATTGATATCGTTGCAGGAGGATTTCCCTGCCAACCAGTTAGCCAAGCAGGACTACAAAAAGCAACAGAAGATGATCGGTGGCTCTGGGATGAAATGTTTAGAATTATTAAGGATTGCAAAGCGAAATGGGTCATTGCAGAAAATGTTGTCGGTCTTATTAATATCAACGAAGGGGTTTTATTCGAACAAGTGCAAACTGATTTGGAAAACGAAGGTTACTCCGTTCAATCGGTTGTTATTCCAGCTGCAAGTAAAAATGCCCCACACATACGACACAGAGTATTCATTACTGGCAACTCCGAACACAATGGATCACTTGCCACCAAGATCAGAGGAAGCAACGAAGAAGTTGCAGGAAGGACACAGAAAGGGCAGGAAACGACCAGGCAATTTGAGGGAGCAAGTAGATCAGAAAACCATGATGATGTACCCAACACCATCAACAAGAGATTACAAGGGGGGTTACGAAGGGGGAAGGATAAGAAATGGGAAGATCAGTTACGACACACTAGATGTAGCAGTTCAGTATTTAAGCAACAAAGAAAAGAAACCACTACAACTCAACGCAGATTGGGTTACATGGATGATGGGTTATCCGAAGCATTATCTGGACATTTCTCCGAAGAACCAAAAGACATCCCAAGAGTTGTCCAAAACCAAAGAGACAGGACAAAAAAGTTGATGGCGTTAGGGAATAGTATTGTGCCACAGGTAGCAGCAGAATTATTTTATGCGATTAAGATTGCAGAGTATGGCGAATAGCAGGGATAAAGGTGCAGCTTTTGAGAGAAAGATTTGCTCTCTCATTAAAGATTCTTTGGGTTATGAAGCCAAGAGAAACCTAGACCAGTATCAAGTTGGTGGTGCTGATATAGAAATACCTGGTTGGAGTATTGAATGTAAAGCATATCAAAAGTCTGGATCTAATAGTTATAAAGAAAGCTGGTGGCAGCAAACTATAAGTAATTGCGGAGATAGGGAGCCAGTTCTTATTTATAAATATAATAATTGTCCTATTAAATGTGTGCTACGATTAAATGTTTTTGAACATAATTTTTCTGGTGCAAAAGACCTCGTTTGTGAGGTTGATATTGACACTTGGTTTTTTATTGTGAGGGAGAAAATAAAATGAAATGTTATGCTTGTGATACAGAATTAATTTGGGGTGGAGACTTCGGCACAGAAGAAGATAACGACCATTTAATTGAGACTAATTTATCTTGTCCAAACAAAGAATGTGAGTCTTTTGTATTAGTTTTTCATGGAAAAAAAGATGACAAATAGAGATGCTATGTTACTCCGCAAGTATGCAAGGTCATACAAGACAAAAGAAAGTTTTGTTAATAGTGTAAAGCAAATGCCTTTTATGAAGAATCTTAACAATGAAAGAATGGTTGAGCTTTCTCTTGAGGGATATTGGATATTTTTTAAAGAGCTTACTGATATGGAAAGAATTGGAAGAAGTGCGGAAAAGTTTGTGCATGGTTATGTAAGTAAAAAGATACATGAGGTTTATAAAGATGAATAGAGAGCAGTTATTAAAAGAAGCATTAAAGGTTGTTTCTCATAGAGGTAAAGATTATGGCGATATTAAGACTAACCATGAGAGAATAGCTGCTCTCTGGTCTGTTATACTCGAGAAAGAAGTTAAAGCTACTGATGTGGCTTTGTGCATGGTTGCAGTTAAGATAGCAAGATTGATAGAAACGCCAGACCATCAGGATAGCTGGGTAGATATTGCTGGTTACTCTGCAACTGGTTCGGAATGTTTAAAATAAACTTGCAAACTTTCTCGTTTATAGTGTAGAATATTTATTGCGAGTGAATGACTCCAATGTTGTTATGATGAGAAAAAAGAGAGAGCCAGAAATAGCTTTCTCTTTTTTTTTGCTCTTTCGTCATTTTTTTATTGACAGGAAATTTCTCTTTTGTAAAATCCATCTCTGATGGTGCTATTCATAGCATGCAATTCATAGTTTCTATTCATAGCATGCAATTCAAAAACAATTAAATTTAAAAAAAATATGAATAGCATGCAGTTCATAGTTACTATTCATAGCATGCAATTCATAGCATACTATGAATAGTAGCATTTTTCCCCCTTAATTCATCCTTTGTTTCGCTTTATCGCTATAATAAATGCTTTGTTCTAAATCTAACAACTCTGCAAGTTTTCTAACTTTTTTATATGCTAGAAAACTGGCATTGTTTATTTTACTTACATCTACCTTATCTGTATCAAGATTTGAGTTTGATAAAAGCACACAAGATGCCCTATTTATATCTTTAATATTTTTATCTAAAGATTTAAATATAGTATGTAGTTTTTTATTCATTACTTATCTCCATTGTTGTTGTTATTTTTCATCTCGATAGATTCTATTGATAAGAATTGAAAGAGTATTGCTTATAGCTCTTTCTCCTCTCTCATGCCTGGAAACAGACATTTTATCTATGCCAAGTAAGTTCGCAAACTCATCTTGTGAATATTGCAGCTTGGTTCTGATAGCTTTGTATTGCTCTTTTGTCATGCTGCTGTTGTAATTAGCTTTATGAGTTAGCTTGTCTCTCAATACATTGATTTCATTCTGATAACCAAGTATTGCATTTTTTAGAGATACAATTTCTTTTCTTGCTTTCTCTAATTCCAGGTTAATTACTTTCATGTTCAGTCTCCCAATCATAAAGGTCATTGTTATCTGATTTGTTCATCATTTTAACAAAACTTGAATACGACATTTCTAATATATGTTTTTTAGGATCAAATATTTTGCAATCAGTTTTACTTAAAACAACTCTATCTAAATAAAATGATACCATTGTATGAATTGTATCTTCATTATCATGGCATTTGTCTAAAACATTGTCATAAGTATCTGTCTCATTCCATTTATAAAATATATAAGCGGAACATAATGGTATATGGTTATTCATGTTGTTACTCCTATTTGTTGTTATGGTTTATCAAATAAACCAGATAAGACAGGAACTAACCTGTCTTACTTGGTGCATTTGCTTAATTATCTAAATTAAAGTTATTGTTTAATTGCCAATAACATTTATCCAAGATGTTAATAAGACCGACAACCTGTCTTATGTCTGATAAATACATGTCTTGACATTCTCTTAACATGTCCAAAGTAGTAGACAATGTTTCATGAGTCTTTTTTATAGATTGTAATTGTTTCTCTGTAAGTTTAGACATACCAATGTTATTTTTTTTAGTCTGTCTTTCTCTTTCTTCTTGATAATTAGTTTTTCTTGTCATGTTGTTACTCCATTGTTGTTTAATGACGATTTAAAGCTCATACAAGCTAGTTAAAGGCGGTCTAGCTAGTAAACCGCCTGGTTTTTATTATGGCATTATAAGAAAGATAAAAATAAGCTGTCCTATTATGCCAAGAAATAAAAGAAAACAAATAATTTCTTTTATTATAAACATTCTTTGTTTATAGCCAGTTTCTGAAGTTTCTTTTATATGATTTATTATATACTTGTTTATTTTTTGCATTGTTAAAACTCCTCTATAATTTTTTTTGTGCAGAAAGTTTTTTAAAAACATTACAAGTTTTTTCATATCCATATAATAAAAGACATTCTTTAAAATGTTTTTTTGTTATGTTTCTTTTAGTTTTTGTATCAATTAATTGTATTGGATAATTCTTTTTAATTACCTTGTCGTAGATAATTAACCACCCTTTATAATAATCAGTTTCAAAATTATCACTTGTCATAATATCATTGTAAATCATTGTTAAAATACCTCTTTTTGTTGTTATGATTTGCAATAAACAAATCTTGTGTAGCTGGAACATGCCCAGCTACAATAGGTTTATTTATGCTACTTCTTTTGTTTTTACCAATTCGCAGTAGTCTAATAATCTAAAGTTTATTATCTCTGTTAAATTTTCTTCATACCATTTAAAAGACTTTTCATCATGATTTAAAATAAAACTTTCAGCCATTATTATACTTGTTTTAATATGTAAATAATCTTTTATTGTGTGAAGTTTGCTTTTATCATATTCTTTTATAAATTTTTTATAAGCGTTAATACAATCTACCATATGCTTAATTGTAAAATACTTGGCTGAAAGATTAGCAGTAAATTTGCCGTAGTTTCTACCACAACACCAACCATTTCTGTGTTGCTTTTCTTGTTGCAGTTCATACTTATAAATATTATCTCTGTATTTAGTCCAAGTAATATTATTCATAAATTGCAAGCTGTCATATAGTGTGTTTATTAATTTGATTTGTTTGTTGTTAATCATTGTTACCTCTATTTGTTGTTATGAATTGTAAATAATGGATAATATAAAGTTATTATCGTGAACATGCCAGAAGCCATTAAAAGAATGAAGAATAAACCAGGCATGTTTAAAGATAGTAAGTAAAAGCTAAAAGGCATTATAAAAAAGAATTGTGCCAAAGCTATTAGCAATGTTGTTTGATAAGTCATTGTGTACCTCGTGTAGTTATAATTAATAGAAGCCTAAACCATTGGTTTAATAGCGTCAACTAATAATTATAAAAAAAGTGAAATAAATTAATTAAAGATGAAAGACTATATATATGGGAAAGAATAAAATACTATATTTTTATACATAGACATGATACAGATAGACACAGCAAAGAAAGAAACATTATAAAAGTTTTTACAATGCAAAGAGAACAACAAAGAATAAATAAACCAGGTGTAACAAATAAAATAATAATAGAACAGCTACGGCAAAACATAGGGGGGGCAATTTTGAATGACACCCACCCAGAGGCACCGAGCCACTTTATATATATATTAACTGACCTATAAACACACAATGACAATTAGCAACTACAAGAAAAACAAGATAGTAAAGGCGATTACAGACGGCTACACGCTTGTTAAGGCATGTGAAGATAACAATGTAAGCAGAGCTACCTTTTACCGCCACATGGACAAAGACAATGATTTATCCGACACAGTTAAGTCTGCACAGAGAAAGTCTGCTGAAAAAGCATTAGAAGATGTAGAAGATATGTACCAGGACAGTCTACATGGCAGAAAGAGGTATGACCCTAACCTTTTAAGAGATTATGCTTCTCATGTAAGGTGGAAAGTGCAGAAGGTATTACCTGATAGGTTTGGTGAAGCAAAACAGAGAACAGGTGTTGAGATAAGTGATGGCACTTTAAGAGTAGTTTGGGAAACTGATGGCTCAAGTAAAGATTCCATATAAGCCAAGAGACTTACAGGCGGAGATGCACGAAAGTCTCAAGCGTTGGAATGTGCTAGTTATGCACAGAAGATTTGGCAAAACTGTGTTTGCTGTTAATCACATGATAAAACATGCGTTGACTTGTCCACTCCCAAGACCAAGAGTTGCGTTAGTAGCTCCTACTTTTACCCAAGCAAAAAGAATAAGTTGGGATTATGTAAAATATTATGCAGGTGTTATACCTGGCGTTACCTTTAATGAAACTGAACTGCGTGCTGATTTTCCTAATGGCGGAAGGATTATGCTTTTATCTGGAGAAAACCCTGATGCTTTGAGAGGTATTTATTTAGATTTATGTGTATTTGATGAGTATGGCATGCAAAACCCTAGAGTATGGGGGGAGGTTGTAAGACCAGCACTATCGGACAGAGAGGGTGCAGCTATATTTTTAGGTACACCAGCAGGTCATAATCATTTTTTTGAAATACTGCAACAGGCAAAAGAGCAAAGTGAGGAAGGTTCAGACCAATGGTATTGGCGTATAGCAAAAGCAAGTGATACTGGTTATGTTAAGGAAATGGAATTAGACGCTGCAAGATTGCAGATGACACCAGAGCAGTTTGAACAAGAGTATGAATGTAGTTTTACCGCAGCGATTATTGGTGCTTACTATGGGAAGTTATTGGCAGATGCTGAAGATAACGGAAAGATTACAAGAGTGCCATATGACCCTGCTTTGCCAGTTCATACAGCTTGGGATTTAGGAATAAATGATTCAACGGCAATTTGGTTTGCACAAATTTATAGAGGAGGTGCGGTTAATGTTATTGACTATTATGAAAATAGTGGGGTTGGACTTGACCATTATGCAGAAGTATTGCGAAAAAAAGATTATCATTGGGGAGACCATCTGGCACCGCATGATATTGAAGTTAGAGAACTGGGTTCAGGGAAATCAAGATTAGAGACTGCTTTTAGTTTAGGTATTCGTTTTAGGGTTATTCCAAGAATGAAGATAGCAGATGGTATTAACGCTGCAAGAATGATGTTGCCTAAATGTTATTTTGATAGAGACAAATGTTCAGAGGGTTTGGAAATGCTACGGCAATACAGACAAGAATGGGATGAAAGAAAAAAAATATTTAGAGACCAACCAAGACATGATTTTACATCCCACGCTGCGGATGCTTTTCGTTATTTAGCTGTTGGTTTAGAAAACAGAACGACTATGACAAAAGCACCACAAACTGTTGCCGTTAATGAGTATAATCCATTTGCAATGCAATGAAAGATTTGCGTGATGCTTTAAAAATAATGCAGACAAGTGCTATTCATAAAACTTGGGGTCCAGAAGAAATAGACAGATGTATTGTAACACCATTAGAATTAAGCCAGTATAGTATTATAACTGAAAATAATGAACCAGTTGTGTTTGGCACATGGGGGTTTCCAACAGAAACACAAATAGAAGAATATTTAAAAACACAAAGGTTTCCGATTGAAGGATATAAAAGTCAAGGAAAAAATGTTTGGATGATTGATTTTATTTCAAAAAAAGATTATACCTTTAAAGGTGTTAAATATTTTAAGTATTTATTAAATAACAAAGGTTATAACAAAGCGTTATGGTTCAGAGTTAATAATTTAAAAATATCTTGGCATAAATGGAAAGGGAAATGATATGGGTGGTTCTCCAGTAAGATTTATAAAACGAGCAGGTAGAGCTGTTCAAAAAACAATAGGCGAACAGTTTGAAGAATTAATAGAGAAGCCAACAAAAAAAATAGCAAGAGAAACAGTTGATACTGTTACAGGAATGGATAAGTATGACAGAGGTGCTCCTTCTCCAGAAACACCAGAGGTTACACCAGAAGTAACACCTGAAGTTGTGCCAGATGATGAAACAATCACAACAAGATATGCAACACGAAGAACTAAAAGGTCAGGTCAAGCAGGAACAATAATAGAAGGTTATGGTGTTGTGCAAAGACCTAAATCAGAAAAAGCTATTACATAGGAGCTTACAATGTCGTTTTTAAAACCTAAAGTTTATGTTCCGCCACCACCGCCACCGCCACCAGAGCCGACACAAACAGATTATGAAACAGCTACAGCGTTGGCACAGGAAGCAGAAACGACAGAAAGAAAAAAACGCAGAGGTAGGGGTAGCACTATAGTCGCTGGTAATTTAGATGAAACATCTACTAGCATGAGTAGCACAGGCGGTTCACCAACTTTATTAGGGTAAGAATATGATGGATGTAAAAGATATAGTCGCTAGATTCCAACACATTGAGGGTCAGCGAGATAATTGGAACAACCATTATCAGGAACTTGCAGATTATATGCTGCCAAGAAAAGCCGATATAGTTAAAAAGAGAAGTCGTGGCGAAAAGAAAATGGAGCTTATCTTTGATGGCACAGCTTTACAATCAGTAGATTTACTTTCCAGTTCATTGCATGGGATGCTTACATCAGGTGCAAGTGCCTGGTTTCATTTAACAATGAAAGATGAAGAACTTGGCAGAGATGAAGAAGTGCAGAGATGGTTAGAAGATAGTTCTCAACGAATGATGCGTGCTTTTACAATGTCAAACTTTGAAACTGAAGTGCATGAGATGTATGTAGATTTAGTTGTGTTTGGCACAGGATGTATGTTTGTAGAAATGGAAAACAATACATTAAGGTTTTCAACACGCCACGTATCTGAATTTTATGTAGCAGAGGACCAGTTTGGTATTGTAGATACAGTATTTAGAAAATATGAATTATCAGCAAGACAAGCTGTTCAAAGGTTTGGGATAGACAATGTTGGAACATTTATACAAAGAACATTTAAAACAAAACCAGATGAAGAAGTTACAATTTTACATGCGGTAATGCCAAGAAAAGACAGAGACCCAAGTAAAAAAGATAATAAAAACATGCCGTTTGCTTCTATGTATATTTGCATGGAAACAAAAATGATAATTGCTGAAAGTGGGTTTCAGGAATTGCCTTATGTGGTTCCACGCTTCCTCAAGGCAACAGGGGAAGTCATGGGTAGGTCGCCTGCTATGGTTGCGTTGCCAGATGTAAAAATGTTAAATTTAATGTCTAAAACAATTATTCAAGCTGCACAGAAAATGATAGACCCACCTCTATTAGTTCCTGATGATGGATTCCTCCTCCCTATCAGAACGCAGCCAGGCGGTCTAAACTTTTACAGGTCTGGTTCAAGAGATACAATAACGCCATTAAACACAGGTGCTAACATACCGATTGGGTTACAGATGGAAGAACAAAGAAGGCAAGCAATTCGTGCAGCATTTTTTGTTGACCAGTTGTTAAGTGGTTCCACACCTAACATGACAGCTACAGAAGTTATACAAAGACAAGAAGAAAGAATGAGAGTCATAGGTCCTGTTCTTGGTAGGTTGATGAATGAAATGTTAAGACCTTTGATAGACAGGGCGTTTGCATTAATGTTACGAGCAGAAATGTTATCAATTCCACCAGAGGTGTTGCAAGGTGTTGATGTAGATATAGAATATGTATCTCCACTTGCAAGAGCACAAAAATCAAGTTCAGTAAACGGAGTTATTAGAGCATTAGAAATATTAATGCCATTAGCACAAAGTTTACCAGTAGGAGACCATATCAATCCAGATGGGTTAGTTAATTATCTAACTGAATCTTTAGGGGTTCCAAAAAAAGTATTAAAGCCACAATCAGCTATTGATGAAGAAAGAGAAGAAAGAGCAGCAATGCAACAAGAACAGATGGCAAGACAGATGGAGCAAGAAGATGTTGCTACTGTTGGTCAAGCAGCACAAGCAGTAAGAATGGTTGGTGCTAATGAGCAATGAGAATATGACACAACTTAAAGTAATGTATAGGGATGTGTTTAAAGACCATGCTGGAAAAAAGGTTTTAGAGGATTTGGAGTTACGCTGTAACTGGCGTGCTTCAAGTTATGTAGCAGGAGATGCCAACGCTACAGCTTTTGAAGAAGGTAAAAGGGCAGTAATCTTACATATTTATAACATGATGAAAGAGGAAGAAAATGTCAGAACAAGTAGCTGAACAGGTAGACCAACCGACTCAGCCGTCTGTGTTGGAAACTCCAGCAGAGGTAGCTCAAGGTGGTTCTGGTAACAGTTTTATAGAAATGATACCAGAAGAATTAAGAGAACATCCAAGTTTATCACCAATAAAAGATGTTGGTAATTTAGCAAGGAGTTATGTAAACGCACAAAAATTAATTGGTGCAGACAAAATTCCATTGCCAAAAAACCCAACAGATGAGGAATTAGATAACATTTACAATAAGTTAGGCAGACCAGAAACCGCAAGTGGTTATGAATTGCCTGTTGATGGAAATGTTATTACGGAAGAAATAGCCACACAATATGCAGATATTGCACATACATTGCGATTAACTCCGCAACAAGCACAGGGCGTTTTAGATTATTACAAAAGTTCAGTAGCTCAAACACAGGAAGGATTGCAACAGGAAGCAGAGAAGCAAGCAGAGAAGACTGCATTAGAGTTGCAAAAAGAGTGGGGTAATGAGTTTGAATCTAAAGTAACATTAGCAAAAGATGTTGTAGAGCAGTTTGGTAATACAGAATTATTACAAATGAAATTAGAAGATGGAACCTTAATAGGTAATCATCCAGCTTTTATAAAAGCATTTGCTGCTATGGGCGATTTTAAGCAAACTGTAACAAGCGAAGATACAGTTTCAGATAGTACAAAGAATGTAAACTTTACACCAGCTATGGCACAACAGGAAATAGATAGTATTATGAATGACAAACAACATGTTTACTGGAATAGGAAAGACCCTATTGGCAGACAGCGTGCTGTTGAACGCATGCAGGAATTGATGGGATTAGTTCATGGATAAAGGATTAACACCAGAACAAGAGATTCGTTTAGAATGTTTAAGGTTTGCCGTTGAATTTGGAACGCAAAGAGATTTATTGCATCCAGAACGACAAGCTGATATATATTATAAATGGGTAACACAGGGTAGCTTGGAAACAAGTCCTAAAGACAATCGGATAGACGATAGCTTTAAGACAGCTAAAAAGACTAGGAGTGTCCGTTAAAGGGTAGCACGCTGTAAAATTCAAATGTAACTTTATTAAGGGAGACAATTATGTCAACTTCAGTAACTACAGCATTTGTCCAACAGTATTCTGCGAATGTGCAGATGCTATCTCAACAAATGGGAAGCCGTTTGAGAGATGCAGTTCGTGTAGAAAACATTACTGGGAAAAATGCTTTTTTTGACCAAGTTGGTGTTGCAACAGCACAGTTGCGAACCAGCAGACATGCCGACACTCCACAGATAGATACACCCCATGCAAGGCGTAGAGTGAGTCTAGCTGATTACGAGTATGCGGATTTAATAGACGACCAAGACAAAGTAAAAATGTTAATTGACCCAACATCTAGCTATGCTATGGCTGCGGCTTCAGCAATGGGTAGAGCAATGGATGATGTTATCATTACAGCAGCTCTTGGAACTGCCTTTACAGGCGAAACAGGTTCAACTTCAACATCATTTTCATCTGATAATCAGATTGCAAATGGAAGTGCAGATATGTCAGTCGCTAAACTAATACAAGCTAAAAAGTTATTAGATTTAGGAGATGTTGACCCATCTATACCAAGATATATTGCGGTTGGTCCTAATCAGGTTGAAGCATTACTTAATACTACTTCAGTAACAAGTTCTGATTTCAATACAGTAAAAGCTCTAGTTCAGGGTGAAGTAGACACCTTTATGGGCTTTAAATTTATCGTGTCAAACAGATTGTCAAAGTCAGGCAATATTCGTTCATGTTTTGCATGGGCGGAAGATGGTTTAGCTTTAGGAATTGGCAAAGACATTAATGCAAGAATAGATGAGAGAGCCGACAAAGGTTACTCAACTCAAGTTTATTACTGCATGAGTGTAGGTGCTACTCGTATGGAAGAAGCTAAAATTATCCAAATTGACTGTGATGAATCAGCGTAAGGGAGAGTAAAATATGACTACTAAAAACTCCACACTTGTATCTAACTTTGAAGCTAGTCCTCAAGTTGCAAGTGATGCCCACGAGTTACATGGCGTGATGCGTGTTGCTCAAGGCACTATAGCTCTAGCGGCTGGTGATAGCACAGATGATGATATTGTCATGCTTGCACCTATACCAAGTAACGCATCTATAACTGCACTACAAGTTGCAGCAGATGGGTTAGGCGGAAGTTGCACATTCAATGTTGGCTTGTATCAAACAACTGGAACTGTTGTTGATGAGGATTTATATGCTTCATCTGTGGCAGATGGTACAACGGCAGTAGCGGATTTGAGAACCGAAGCAGCTAATATTAATACTATTGGCAATCAACTTTGGCAAGACGCTGGTGCTTCTACCGACCCAGGTGGTTACTACTATGTTGCGGTAACTTTTAATGCAACAGGTGGAACATTAGGTGATATGTCTTTTATCATACACTATGTTGTAAACTAAAATTAGTTAGGAGCAGTTAATTCTGCTCCTTACTTTCAGGAGTTTTAAATGCCATCAGTTGTAGATATTTGTAACGAAGCAATGGATTTATTAGGTGCAGCAACAATTACAGCACTTACAGAAAATTCAAAAGAAGCACGATTATGTAACAGAAGATTTGAAACAGTAAGAGATGCTGTTTTCAGAGCACACACATGGAATGTTTCCATTCAAAGGGCGTCATTAGCATTAGACACAGATACCCCTGCTTTTGGTTTTGCTTATCAGTTTAGTTTGCCAACCGACCCTTATTGTTTGAGGGTTGTTTCTTTTTGGAACTCAAATGTAAACAATGATGTAGCTGCTTATGACAGCAATGTTATGTTTAAGATTGAGGGCAGAAAAGTTTTATCTAACGAGGGAACCTGTAGTATTATATATATTGCTAGGGTAACAGACACAGAGCAGTATGACCCTTTGTTAAGTAGCACAATAGCACATAGGTTAGCGTCAGAAACAGCTTATGCTATTACTGGTAGTAATTCTTTAGCACAATCAATGTATGCTTTATACCAAGCAAGGTTAAGTGAAGCAAGAAGCATGGATGCACTAGAGGGTTATCCAGAACAATTACAGGCGGACACCTACACAAACGCAAGGTTGTAAAGTGGCAAGAGTATCTTCTATAATCACCAATTTTAGAGCAGGTGAAATATCGCCACGACTAGAAGGTAGGGTTGATTTACAGAAATATAACGAAGCCGTCAAAGAATTAGAAAACATGATAGTCTTTCCTCAAGGCGGTATTACGAGGAGACCAGGCACATACTTTTCAGGAACAACTAAAGACAACGGACAAGTTAGATTAATTAATTTTGAGTTTAGTGATACACAGGCGTATGTATTAGAGTTTGGCAATAATTATATAAGAATATATAAGGATGGTGGATTAGTTACAGAAGCAACAACCGCTATTAGTGCAATTACAAATGCAAACCCAGCAGTTGTAACTTCTAACTCTCATGGTTTAAATAATGGTGATAGAGTATTTATAACAAGTGTTGTGGGAATGACACAGGTAAATAATTTAGAATTTACTGTAGCTGGTAAAACAACTAATACATTTCAGTTAAGTGGCGTAGATAGTTCTGGCTATACAGCATATGGTAGCGGAGGAACTACTGGTAAAATAGTAGAGGTTACAACTACCTATACGACAGCACAACTTTCAAATATTAATTATGCACAATCTGCTGATGTTTTATTTCTTTCACATGAAAGCCATGAACCAGCAAAGCTAACAAGAACTAGTCATACATCTTGGACATTGACAGATATAGACTTTACAGATGGACCTTATTTAGATGAAAACATAACAACCACAACATTGTATTCGTCTGCCAACACAGGTTCAGTAACAATTACAGCTTCAGCAAGTTTGTTTGCAAGTACAGATGTAGGAAGGTTAATAAGATTTAGGGAAATAGTTGAAGCAGAACATGATGCTTGGGCAGCAAGCACAAGTTATGCACAAAATGTTTTAGTTAGATTTAATGGTAATGTTTATAAAAAAACTGATACAGGAACCGATACAAGTGGTGCAACACCGCCTGTTCATACTAGTGGCTCAAAAGCGTATGGTGATATAACATGGGAGTTTCAGCACAATGGGTCTGGCTATGTTAAAATAACAGGTTATACAAGTGCTACAGTAGTAACTGCAACATTTAAAAATAGTGCAGGTGTTTTGCCTGCTAGTGTTGTAGGGAGTGGCAATCCAACAACTTTATGGTCATTAGGTAGCTTTAGTGCCACGACTGGTTTTCCTAGAGCAGTAGCTTTTTATGAAGAAAGATTATATTTTGCAAGTACCACAGACCAGCCACAAACTATATTTGGTTCTGTAAGTGCTGATTTTGAAAATCATACACCTGGCACAAATGCAGATGATGCTATTAATGTAACCATAGCTTCCGACCAAGTTAATGTTATTAAACATTTATTACCTGCAAGATTTTTACAATTACTTACAACAAGTGCTGAATTTACTTTATCAGGAGGTTCTGGTTCAGAACCAGTAACACCAACTAATGTTAATGTATTAAGAGAGACAACGTTTGGAACTGGTAATGTTAAGCCATTAAGAGCAGGTAATAGCACAATATTAATACAAAAAGGTGCTGAAAAGGTAAAAGAAATAACTTTTGATTTAGATACAGATGGTTTATTAGGTGTTGATTTGACAGTATTAGCAGACCATTTAGCTAGAGGTGGATTAAGTGATATGGTGTGGCAACAAGAGCCAGAGTTATTATTGTGGTTTGTGCATACAGATGGGCGTTTAATTGGATTAACTTATGACAGAGCTAATGCGACTATAGGTTGGCATGAACATAAAATGGGAGGTAGGTCTGGCACAGCAACTATAACTGTTACAGATTATGCAAACATAGCAACAGGAACAACTATTACTTTTACAAAGTCTGATGGTACAACTGTTACATTTACAAGTGAAGCGGCTGGTTCTAGTAGTCCATCAAGTTCTTTAGGTTTTAGACCAAACACAAACAACGATACAACAGCAGATAATATTTATACAGCTATTAATGCACATGCGGATTTTACTGTAGCTAACCCTGCTTCTAATGTAGTTACAATAGAAGAAACAACGCCTAGTGCTTATGGGTATTTATCTATAACAACATCAGATACAACAAGATTAGCTACTACAAATCAGTCAGCACCAGTAGTAGAAAGCATAACAGCTATACCAAGTGGTGCAGAAGACCAGGTTTATGTGAGTGTTAAACGAACTATTAATGGCACAGAAACCAGAAGTGTTGCTTATATTAAATCTTTATATTTTAATGATTTAGTTGCAGATGCTTTTTTTGTAGATAATGGATTAACTTACGACAGCACAGCTACAACAACAATTACAAGTTTAAATCATTTAGAAGGTGAAACTGTGCAAATTCTAGCTGATGGTTCCGCACATGCAGATAAAACTGTAAGCGGTGGAACAATAACATTAGATAGAAGTGCATCTAAAGTTCATATTGGGTATAGTTATAATTCATTAGTGGAAACATTAAGAATGGAAGCTGGAGCAGAAGATGGCGTTGCACAAGGTAAAATTAAAAGAATACATGGCGTAACAGCACGATTTTTAAATACAGTTGGAGCAGAGTTAGGACCAGACACAGATAATTTAGACAGATTACCTTTTAGAGACAGTAGTATGGCTATGGATGAAGCTGTGCCTTTGTTTACAGGAGACAAAGAAATATCGTTTCCATCAGGTTATGAAAATGATGCAAAAATAGTAATAAGACAAACACAACCATTGCCAATGACTATATTGGCTATAATGAGAAGGTCTAATACATTTGACGCTTAAGTTTAAAAAGTTTGAGAAAGAACATTTAGATATGATAGAAACACAATTTCATTTCCCTGAAAGCTCAAAGTTAGCTATGGTAAAAGAAAGTTGTTTAAGTGCTTATACAGCATTGTTAGAAAGTAAAGTTTTAATGATTGGTGGCGTATATGGATTGTGGCAAAATGTAGGCGAAGCATGGTTTCTTATGTCAAGTATGGCTTACAATAAACCTTTTGCTGTTGCTAAATATTCTAGTCAGTTGTTACAACATGTGATAGAAGAAAATAAACTAACCAGAGTGCAAGCAAGTGTGCATGTAGATGATAAGCAAGCAGTTAGGTATGTAGAATGGTTAGGGTTTGAGAATGAAGGTCTTATGAAAAAGTTTGGTCCAGATGGTTCTGATTATTTTAGATTTGCGAGGGTAATGTAATGGCAACTTACTCAAATGACGCAAACGCATCACAAAGACAAAGCTCAAGTGGTAATAATGTTGCAGTTGCATCTACTGGAATAACAGCAATCATGGGTTTTAAAGCAAGTCAAGCTGCTGCAAAAACAGCAAAACTAACTGCTGAATATGATGCTAAAGTTAAAGAAAACGAAAGAATACTATTAGAAAGACAAGCAAGAGATGAAGAAAAACAATTAAGACAAAACTCTGAACAGCTTATGTCTGCTCAAAGAGTTGCTATAAGTAAATCAGGCACACAACTAGGTGGCAGTAATTTACTTGCATTAAGGGATGCAGCTATGGGAACGGAATTAGATGCTATAGCAATTAGATATGCAAGTAGTATAGAACAACAAAAGAAAACAGCCGAAGCAGCTATGGCAAGAGCTTCAGGCAGAGCAAGAGCTTCACAAATAAAAACACAAGCATACGCAAACTTAATTGAGAGTGGCTCAAGAGCAGCTACTATGATGGGGTAAATTATGAGAATACCAGTATATCAACAAGGCAAAGGTGTAAGAAAACCAACGACACAGTTGGGTTTGAAAGCAGATACACAGGCATTTGTTGGCTCCGCTTTAGAAACAGTAGATTTTTTTAAGAAAGCAGAAAAAGTGCAGTTTGAGTTTCAAATGGCAGAAAAAAAAGCTCAAACAGAAAGAGCTTATAAAGAGTTAAAAACTCAATATAATGATGGTGCTAATGAATTAATAAGAAATAGTAAATCCACTACATCTGCAGATTTTCAAAAAGAATTAAATAAATTTAATGATGGCTTTAAAAAAAATTATGCAAAATATAATTTAACTCCTAATCAAACTAGAGACATTGAAACAAATCTTCTTGTTTTTAAAGATAGTAAATTGCAAGTTGGCAAGCAAAGCTCATTTAACAGGGGTAGAGAGCAAGGTTCAATAAGGTCAAATGAATTAATTAACGGCTTTATTGGGGAGATAAGAACTTTAGCTCCTGGCAATCCATTAAGAGAAAAGTTAATAAGGGATATGGAGTTAGAATATGCAAGAGCTTATGATAGTGGTGAGACAGCATTTTTAGATTACAAAAATTTAGATGCTGCAAAACAAGAAATTAAGTTAAGTGATTACGCATATAAAGCTGAAACAATTAATTCTGTGGAATCTCTTGCAAAAGCAAACAAACAATTAAATGAAGATTTAACACTTACTACTAGTCAAAGAATGGACATATCTAATGCTTATGAAAGTAAGTATAACGATAACATAGACAAAAATACTGATGGTATATTAACAAGTCTAATGGAAAATCAATTTACAGCAGATACATTAGAAAATGTAAAAAAACAAGTTTCTAATCCAAAAACAAATATCATAAAAGTTGGTAAGCAAAGTTACAATATAAGTGGTTACGACAAAGACAACAGAATAAAATTATTAAGTGAAATCAATGGTTTGCAATCAAATAATCAAACAGCAGAAACAAAAGACAATGTAAAGGCATTAAGTAAGTTTATAAATAATACTACAAGTCTTTTAAAACTAAAAAACGAAGAAAAACTGATAGAAACCAAATCTGGTAAATACGCAGGCATTACAGAGCAAACAAAGTTTACACTTCTTAAGAAATTACAAAGCGAAATTAGGGAAGCACAAAGAAACGCACAGATAATTGTGAAAAGTAACACAGAACAAATAAAGCAATCTGTTTTAATAAATAACGAAATTACAGAACCCACAAAGAAAAAAATTAAAGAAACAAAAAATTATCTTGGTTTAGTTGATGAAACTGGAACAGCTAGTAAACAATTTGATTCTGTCTTAAGGTCTTTAAATGATTCTTTAGTTATGTATGAAGAATTAAAGTATTCTACAAACGCAGATTTTAACAAAAAAATAGCAGATTTAAATTTGCAAATATCCAATTCTAAAGGTGATATGGAAAAACAACTATCTTTGAATGAAACCAAAGAAAGTTTGCAAAAATTACAAATAGCAAGAACGAAACAAATTAATAATGATGCTTATGGTTTTTTTGAAAATCTACTACAAAAAGATGGAAATGTAGACATTACAAGAAGTCAGGTTTTGGCAAAACAACGCAGAGCAGGAGTTAGCACACTTGACTTAAAGTTTTTTACATCAGCACAAGAAACTAAATTTTTAAGTGATTTTAAACTACAAGTAGGAGCACAAGAAAAAGCAACTATGTTTCAAGAGTTTGTAAAAGATTTATCGTTTGAAGAAAGACTTTTGTTTATTAATAATTTGCGTGTTAATAACAAAATACAACTGTCAGACGAAATAATAGTAAATAGCTTGGATGCTAGTGGCAATATAAATTTAGGAGTTATTGATTTAGGTGTAGCAAATAATCCTGAAATAATAGAACAAGCTAAAAAAATAAACAAAAAGTCAAGAGAGTTAATAGATAAAGAGGTAACTAACCAATTTAAAAATTATGCGTTTAGCGTTCATGGTCAAGTAACTACTGATTACGAGTTTGCACCTGGTGCCGCCAAAGACAGTAGAGTTATTCATACACAACAAATGGAAAACGAGGTTACAAAATTAGCAAATCATTATCACATGCTTGGAGCATCAGAGACCCAAGCAGCAACAAAAGCGGCAAACACTTTAGTAAATAGATTGTATGAATTTGAAACTATAAATGATGGAATAATAAGAATACCTAAAGAAGTTTTAATACAACAACAAACTTCACTTTCTTCTCCCAGTAACGATTTTAGAAAGGTTTTACAGACTTTTTTAAAAGACGATACGCAATTTTATATAGACAATGTGAGTAGCATAGCAGGTGATACCTCTAACCAATACGCAAAGGAAGTTGTCAAAGATGGATATTGGATGACTTCAAGTAATAATGAATCAGTATTTTTACTAGATAAAACAGGCAATCCAGTTATGTTTGAATCGGAAGATGAGCAAGGTTTGCTTACATTAAGACCTGTAAAGTTAAAATTTAGCGACATTGCAGAAACCATCCCTATTTTTTCAGAAGGTGGTCTTATTGCTGATAAAGAAAAAAAAATACGGACAATACTAAAGGAAAAATATTTTAATGACTAATGTTTATATTCCTGAAGTTCAATACAACCCTAGAAGGCACGCAGAGTATTTTAATACTACAAAAGTAGGAACTTTAGATGTATTAGGTGCTACATTACAAGAAACATTATATTACAACCCTACAAACGCATTAGATAGATTTTTAGATATGCAATTTAGGCGTGGCACTCAAGGGAATATAATGACACCTGATGAGTATAAAGATAGCGTGTATTATAGAGATGGACTGACGGCTCCTGAAAACGGAATTAAAGAAGGTTATGCACAATTATTAGCAGAAAACTATGATAAAAGAGCTGCTATAAAACAAACTTTGTCCAGAAGTAAAGGCGGTTTTGGGTTAAGTGCGGCACAATTTGGAACTATGTTGGCTGGTTCTGTTTTAGACCCACTAAATGTAGCAAGTGCTTTTATACCAGTATTCCCAGCCGCAAGATACGCACATTTAGTAACTAGATTTGGCAAAACAAGAGCAAGAGCAATTAGAGGTGTTGTTGAAGGTTCTGTAGGTGCAACTGTTGTAGAGCCGATAGTAGTCGGTCAAGCGTATTTAGAACAAGATGCAGATTATAACTTAATGGATAGTTTTTTAAATGTTACATTTGGGGGTTTATTAGGTGGTGGGTTGCATGTTGGCTTTGGAAAAATAGCTGATATTATAGAACGAAGAAGTCCTGCTGCAAAGGATAGAGCATTAAAAACAGCTATAACACAAAGTTTAAATGACCAGCCAGTTGAGGTAGCTGGTATGATAAATTCTGATATACAAAAAAATTCTAATAAAAATCTAAAAACACAAAGAGACAATGTAAAGTTTCTTGATAAAGCGGCAAAAGTTGAAGCTCAAAAAGTAAAGCCAAAGACTATAGACCAAGTAACTAGAACTGGTAAAACTAAATTACCTCCAATGTTAAATGTTAAAAAACCTCAAACACTTAAAGATTTTATTAAAAAAAATGGTGGCATAAATTCTAAAGACCCATTAGTAGCGGATATTAAAACTATAATGGACAAATCAACATTTACATTGTTAAAAAAAGACGGCATGGATATTGATTACATGGCTACACTTGTTCAAGAAGCTGGTTTTTTTCATAATAAATTTGATACAGATTACGGCATTGACGGAGTTACGCCCAGAGATTTGTTAGATTTGCTTGATGCGGAACAAAAAGGGGAGCTTGTTTTTAGTAGAAACGAAATGGAATTAGCAGACCAATATACATTTGCACAACAAAAACAAGAAGAATTAGACCAATTAGGAATTGATTATACAAAAAGAACAGACGAAGAAGTTGCAGAAATAGAATCTATTTTACAAAACGCTGCTTCAGATGAAAATGTTAGATTCCAGTCAGAAAATATGGAAAGTTTTGATGTTACATCAAGAACTGTAGATGACAGCATAGACGAAGCAAACATGAAAATCCAAGAAGAAAGATATAATATAGGCAATTTAGAAGAATACGAAGCACAAGTTAGAGAAAATGCAGGTATAGACGATACTTTTGACATTAATGTTAGAGAATTAGAATTAGACAAAGAAATAGAATCATTAACATTAGAAAATGAGCAAACACCAGCAGAGTTTCAATCAACAGAAATGAATAGTCTTATAAAAGAAGCAGACGAATTGGTTGTAAGGGCAGAACAAACTTATGATACAGCAACAGAAGTTGCCAAAACATGTTTATTTAGGAACGCAAAATGAGTATAAAAGTATGTTCAGCAGAAGTTATAGCTGCTGTAAAAAAGAAAAAAGGAGCAGACATATCTTTAGAAGAAGCAGAAACTATTGTAGAGACTTTAAATGATTGGTTAAAAAAACACAAAGGTTCTGTTGGCGAAGATACTATTGCCAAACTTGCTTTACGAGCAAAAGAATTGGCAATTAATTCTAAAATTGCTGCAAAAATTGAAAAAAGAAACGCTTTAATAAATGGTAGAATTTACTCAAAAATAGCAACAAAATTAAGAGAAAACCCTAAAAATCCACAAGCGGTATTGGCTGGTATGTTAGTTGGAGATGCTAAAAATAGATTAAGTAGTGTTGATGCTATGGGTCATGCAATTATGGTAGATTATGCTGGTAATTTAGCTGTTTCTTTGCAAAAGCAAAATTTAGTAAAAATATTTACTAGCGGTGCGATTGATGAAAAAATATATACAGAGTTGTTTGATGGCTTGGGTTCTTCTGGTGATGCCAACGCAAAAAGCATAGCAATGATAATTAGAAAACAACAAAAAAGCATATTAGACAGGAAAAACAGAGCTGGTGCAAACATAGGTGAAATTGAAAATTATGTAATTAGACAGATGCACGATAGTTTGCTTATGATTGGAAACATAAAAAACATAAAACAATCAAAAGCAGAATGGATTACTTTTACAGAAGGTTTACTTGATATTGAAAAAAGCACAATAAACAAGCCAGTTAATGAAGATGTAAGCACCTATCTTGGAAATATTTATGACAATTTAGTATCAGGTAATCATACAAAAACAACTAATTTAGATACTATAGAAGGATTAAATTATTTTAAAACAGGTTTTAAAGGCCAAAAAAATCTAGCAAAATCTTTAAGTGGTGCAAGAGTGCTTCACTTTAGAGATGGTGCTTCATCTTTTAAATACGCAAAAAAATACAGTAGAATGACATTAGCTGAAGGTGTGTTAAGTGGTTTTACACATGATGCACAAAGTATAGCATTGTTAGAAACTTTTGGCACAAACCCAAAAAATATGTTTGAAAAAGTATTAGATGATGTAAGAAATACTAAAGACCCAGTTATATTGCAAAAATTCAACGAAGGTCTTTTAAAAAATTATTTTGCAGAGTTGGATGGCACAACAAGACAAAAAGGGATAGCTAAAAACTTTTTAGGTTTTGATGTTAGTTTTGCAGGGATTGCTGCTGGTGTTAGAATGATACAAAACATGGCAAAGTTAGGTTTTGCAACAATTAGTTCATTTTCAGATATATCTACTAAAGCAGCTTACATAAACGCAAATACAGAAAGAGGTGTGTTTGCTTCTTATGGCAGAGCTTTTATGGATGTATTAGAGGGATTTCAAGGAGCCGAAAGAAAAGAATTGGGTTATTTATTGTTAGTTGGTGTAGAAAATTTTTTAAATGATGTGCATGCAAGGTTTGGTGCTAACGATAGTGGACCAGGAAAAATGGCTAAAGCACATAATCTTTATTTTAGATTAAATGGTATGCAATGGTGGAACAATGCACAAAAAACTGGTTTAGCAAGAATGTTAGCTGCTGATTTAGCTAATTATTCTAGTAAAAGTTTTGATAAAATACCAGAAGAAACGCAAAGATTGTTAAAATTGTATGATGTAACAGAAAGAGAATGGAGTTTATTTAAAAATATAACTGGCAAAGCAGCAGATAATAGAAACTATGTAATACCTGGAATGGTAGATAATTTAACAAATGATTTAATAGACCCTATTATTAGGGATGCAGAAGGCAAATTAGACATAACTGATAAAATGAGACAAAAATTTAAAGATGATTTAAGAACAAAAGTTGCTATGTATTATGCAGATTCAGCAGATGCAGCAATACCTACGCCTGGTGCTAGAGAAAGAGCATTTATGAATGTAGGCACAAAGAGAGGAACAGTTTTAGGTGAAGCATTAAGAGCTATTATGCAATTAAAAGGTTTCCCAATTACTTATGTAACAAAAGGTTTAGCTAGACAAAAAGCATCAGCAGGTATGTATGGCGTTACAAAAATGATGGTTGGGTCTACAGTTATGGGTTATTTGTCTATTACATTAAAAGACATATTAAAAGGTAAAGAACCAAGAGATGTTTTTCTTGGTGATGGAGATTTTAATACAAAATTGTTACAACAAGCATTTTTACAAGGTGGTGGTGCAGGCATTTATGGAGATTTTTTATTTAATGAATACAACAGATATGGGCGTAGTTTTATGGAAACATTAGGAGGACCTAACGCTGCAGCAATAAACGACATAGCTGTTATGATGTCTCAAGCCGTTAGAGGTGATGTACCTACACAAAGAGCTTTAAGGTTTGCAATACAAAACACACCATATTTAAATTTATTTTATACAAAGTTAGCTTTAGATTATTTGTTTATAAATGATTTACAAGAATTAGCTAAACCTGGTTTTTTAAGAGATATGCAGTATAAATTGCAAAAAGATTTTGAACAAGAGTATTATATTCCACCAAGTCAAACCAGTAGGATTGTTAGATAAATGTTGTCTAAAAGAACAAAAGAATGTATAAACAAAAAATGAGGTAGCCATGACAGTAAGTAGCACAACCACAAGGAACAGTTATTCAGGAAATGCAAGCACAACTGTTTTTGCTTATGGATTTAAAATATTTGATGATGATGATATAACTGTAATTATAAGAACAGACTCTACTGGAGCAGAGGTTACTAAAACAAAAACAACACATTACACAGTATCTAATGTAGGAAATGCAAGCGGAGGTAATGTTACATTTACAACTGGAAACACACCTGCAAGTGGCGAAACAGTTGTATTATTAAGGTCAACCGCAAGAACTCAACTTACTGATTATGTTGCTAATGACCCATTCCCAGCAGCTACACACGAAGATGCTTTAGATAAATTAACTTTTATATCACAGGAAATTGAAGAAGAATTAGCAAGGTCTATTAAAGTATCTAAAACAAACACAATATCTTCATCAGAATTCACAACTTCAGCCACCGCAAGAGCAAACAAATTATTAAGCTTTGATGGTGATGGAGATTTAACTGTTACAGAAGGTAAAGTAGATACTGTAACAGCATCCGTTTCAGCCGTATCTGCTGGTGGCACTCCAACGGCTTCTGCAACATACACAGCATCATCTGGTGCTCTTGCTTTAGCATTTGGTTTAGTAACAGGAAATACTGGTGCAACAGGTAATTCTGCTGGGTTACAGATGACATTTAATAACAGCACATCAGACGCAGACCCAGGTGCAGGAAAACTAGCATTAAATCATGGCACATTAGGTTCTGTTTCAGTTATGTTTTTTGATGATGCAGACGACAATGGTGCTGATATTTCAACATTTGTGCAAACTTTTGATGATATAAGCAATGCAACAGCAAGAGGAACAATACATATAGAAAAAGAAGGCACCGCTTCAACATTTGCTTTGTATAAGGTTACTGGTGCAATTACAGATGCTTCTGGTTATACAAAGGTTCCTGTTTCGCATTTAGCATCTAATGGAACTTTTAGTAACACAGATGGAATAAGAGTAGATTTTTCATATTCTGGTGCAGATGGTGCTGGTAGTTTAACAAATGTTGTTGATGACACTACGCCACAATTAGGTGGCAATCTTGATATGAATGGTCAGGATATAGTAACTACATCTAATGCAGATTTAGAATTAGCACCTAATGGTACTGGTCATGTTACTGTAAAAGGTAATGACAATTCTGGTTCTATACAATTTAATTGTGAAAGCAATACTCATGGTCAAATAGTTAAAGCACAACCTCATAGTGCAGGTGTTACAAATGAATTAACTTTACCTGCAGGAAGTAATCAAGAACTTGTAGGTGCATCTGCAACTCAAACTTTAACAAATAAAACAATTGGTGTTGCACAATTATCAGGTCAAGTAGCAATATCAAAAGGTGGAACTGGTGCTACAACTTTAGCAGGTGCAAATATTGTTACAACTAATGCACAAAATACCTTTACAAAGGCACAATTACCTAGCACATATACTGCTGCTTTATCAGCAACAAGTGGTGTGCTTGACTATGACACATATCAAAACTTTATTATTACATTAGCTAGTGGTTCAAATACTTTAGCAGCAGCTACTACTGAAGCATCACAAGTAGGTCAAACTGGTTTTATAATATTTATTCAACCAAGCAGTAGTAGTGCAGGAACAGTTAGTTTACATGGTGACTATGAAACTGCTGAATCAGCAGGTCTTACATTATCTTCAGCCAACAATGACTATGATGTTGTAGGTTATGTTATCAAAGCAGACAATTCAATTTTACTTATGCCTGCACAACTTAACTTTGGATAACTAAATGTTTAGTTCAGAAATATTATTTGCAAAATCAAGTAGTAGCTTTTTTAATGGTGCAGTTACTCAATCATTAAGATTTGAACAAGGGGATAGTCCTGATTTGGCTTTGTCAGGTTTATCTAGTGGTTCTAATACTACAGGAACAATTAGTTTTTGGTGTAAACGAGGTGATTTAAGTGATGATATGAGAGTATGGTCAAACTATGGTGGTAGTGGTACAGATAGAAATCAAATAGGATTTTTATCTGGAAATACTCTTACAGTTCAAATTGGCGACACAGTAATGAGAACAACAACCAGAGTATTTCGAGATACTGGAGCTTGGTATCATATAGTGGTTGCATTTGATTCTACACAAGGGACAGCAGATAATAGAATTAAAGTGTATGTTAATGGTGTTCAAGAAACAGCTTTTGGTACATCTGCCAATCCTAGTGAAGATGCAGAAATATTTATAAACAATGATAAAATTTATTGGGGAAGAAGAGAAACCTCAAGTTTATATTTTGATGGTTATTTAGCAGAGTGTATTCAAATTGATGGTTCACAACTAACACCATCTAGTTTTGGAGAAACAAAAAATGGTGTTTGGATTCCTACAGATACAAGTGGATTAACATTTGGCACAAATGGTTATAGACTACAATTTAAACAAACTGGAACTGGTACTGCATCAACATCAACAATAGGTGCAGATACAAGTGGAAATGCAAAACATTTTACATCTACTAATTTATCTGCACATGATTCAAATATGCCAGACAGTCCAGAGAATAATATGGCAATATTAAATCCTTTACATATAATGGGTTCGCCAACACTTTCAGAAGGCAATTTAAAACTTACTGGTGCTGGAACAGATTATGACAGAAGTTATGCAACAATAGGGTTAACTACTGGTAAATGGTATGCAGAATTTTATTTTGTATCTGGAGATGACAGAGGAATTTTTGGTGTAGTTCGTGAAGATTCATTAGGACTTGCATCAAGTAGTAATTATATTGGTTCTCAAGCAAATGATTATGGAATGGATTTTAGAGCTAGAGCAAAGAACAATGGCTCAAATACTTTTGACGTAACAAATTTTGATACTGGAGATATAGGTTTACTTTGTTTTGATATAGATAATGGTAAATTATGGTTTGGTCGTAGAGATGTAAGTGGTTCTACTACAATTTGGTATGACTCAAGTGGTAATAACAATGGCGACCCATCTGCTGGTTCAAACCCTACATATACATTTACTGCTACTGGTTATACTTGGTATATAGGTTGCCATGATTATAATGGAACAACTATTATTGCAAACTTCGGTCAAGACGGAAGTTTTGCAGGTGCTATTACCTCTCAAGGTGCATCTGATTCCAATAGTATTGGAGACTTTAATTATATAGAAAGTGGCTTTCTAGCATTATGTTCATCTAATTTATCTGAACTAACCATAAGCCCTAATGCTGATGACCAAGCCGATGATTTTTTTGACATTGTTTTATACACGGGGAATGATAGTACTAACAATATTACTTTTAATATGAGTCCAGATATGGTTTGGGTAGCTATGCGAGGTACAACGGGTGGTGGTTATGGGAAAACTTTTTGGGACACATCTAGAGGAGATGATAAATATTTATATTCATCTGCGAATAATGTTGAAGCTACTGGCACAGATTATCTTGGTTTTCAAACTAATGGTTTTCAAATTGATGTATCGTGGGATGGACTAAATCATAGTGGTGAAAATTATGTTACATGGGGATGGCGTGCAAATGGTGGGAATACGACTACGAATGATGCAAGTGCTACTGGGGTTGGTACAATAGATAGTGTTTATCAAGCAAATACAACTTCGGGATTTTCAATCGTTACTTGGACGGGTACGGCAAGTGCAGGGACAATAGCTCATGGTTTAGGGAAGAAACCTGCTTGTATATGGGTTAAAAATAGGACAACAAATCATGGGTGGACAGTTTTTCATCATAAATTTACTGCAACAGACCCAGAAACAGATTATATGTATTTGAATGACACTATGGCAAAAGATGATTCTTCTGCCATATGGAATTATACTGCACCAACGTCAACTGTATTTTCTGTAGGTAGTCATGTAACTACAAACGAAAGTAGTGCAAATCAAATAGGGTATATTTGGGCAGAAATTGATGGGTTCTCAAAATTTGGAAGCTATGAAGGTGTGGCTAGTACAGATGGGGCTTACGTTCATTTAGGGTTTAAACCGAGACTTTTAATTTGTAAAAATATTGACAGTGCTGGTTCATGGATTATGTTTGATAGCGATAGACACCCAGGTAACATAATAGATATACACACAATGGCAAATACTACTGCAGGAGAAGGTACTGATGACGATATAGATTTTTTATCTAACGGGTTCAAAGCCAGAAGGTCGTCAACAAGTTTCAATTCAGCACATACATTCATATATATGGCATGGGCAGAAATGCCTTTTAAATATGCCAATGCTTTTTAATAGGAGAAAATAATGGTATGGAAACATGACGGAAATGTAATCAATGTCGGTAGTTCATGGACAGATAAGAATGGATTTAAACATCCTTATAATTGGGCAACAGCTTGGACTGACCAGAACAAAAAAGACTGGAGTGTAACCTGGACAGACGATGTTGATACTTCTTTTGATAATAGATTTTATTGGAGTAAAGATGTTGAAAGAAAGTTAGCTGATGAAGATGCTACTGATTCAGATGGTAATAAAGTTAAAGATGCAGATGGAAATGTTATTGTAAATCAAGGACTTAAAACACAATGGATTAAAATAACAAAACAAAGGGCAAACGATTTATTATCTAAATCTGATTGGGAGGTAACTCGCAAAGCAGAAAAAGGTACAGCTATCGCATCAGCAACAACTACCTTTAGAGATAAAGTAAGAACTGCTTGTGATACAATAGAAAAATCTATTACAGATTGCAAAACACTAGCAGATTTCAAAAAACTTTTTGATACACCAGTAGATAAAGACGGAAAACCTACTGGCAATGCAGCTATACATGACTTCCCAGAGGAGAGCTAATGACTAGATTAAAAATACAAGAAATAAATGTAACTCTTGAAAGGCACATAGCTGTGTCTAACATGAAGTTTACAGAAATAATGCAAAGAGTAGCCAGAATAGAAAGAATACTGATTGCAACTTCTGGAACTGCTATAGTGATGTTGGTTGGTTTATTAGTTAGATAAATGAAAGAATACTTAAATGGACCCATTAACAATTACAGCAGCAGTAGGAATTGCCACTAAAGCATTTGATACAATTAAAGCTGGGTTCCAGTTAGGTCGTGATTTAGAAAGTATGACTGGCGACATTGGGCGTTGGATGGGTGCTGTATCAGATGTTGATAATGCAGAAAAACAAGCTAAAAATCCTCCATTATTTAAGAAACTTTTGTATGCAAGTTCAATAGAGCAACAAGCATTAGAAGCATACGCTGCAAAAAAGAAACTTCAACAACAAAGACAAGAACTTAAAACATTTTTAAATTTTACATTTGGTCCAAATTCATACAATGAATTATTAGCTATGGAAGGGAAAATAAGAAAAGACAGGCAAAAAATGATATATGAAAGACAACAATTAAAGGAACAAATTATTAGTGTGGTAGGTATAATTATACTTTGCACAACAATTATTGGTTTTATTATATTTGTTTTACTAATGTTAAAAAATAAATATGGGTGGTAGTTATGTTATTGCATTTTTACTTATGTTATATCCAACCACACTTAATTCTGGCGGAAAAGAATACAAATACAAAGGTCAACCAAAGTGGTCGTGGCAACAAAAACAATACAGGAAAAACAAAAAAGTGTATGTAACTTGTAGATTAAAACATCAAAAAACATATAAAGGCAAGTTAGCTTGCATATATCAAGGAGCAAATAAAACTTATGAACTGGAGTTTACAGATACTTTTATTGGGTGTCCTCGTCAGTACAAGTGCTTGCACAATCCAAATTCAAAAGAACCAACTATTGATGATGTTTTAGATAGTTTAAGACAGAGTGTAAAATGAAACCTGCTTTTCTTTTAATGTGTTATTTAGCTGGTGCTCCAGCAGGGCAAACTCATTTTGCCAATGTGAACAACTGTGATTATTTTAAAAATTTTCTTGATAATCAAACAATTAAAATTGGTGAAGATGAAAAAAACTATGATTGTTTTTGCAAATTAGTTACTGTAAATGAATCTATGAGGTTGTATTGATGACAGATGATAAGAAAAAACCTATTGATTTAAAGATAGGAGAAAATAGTTTTGAACTTATACTACGAATACTTGGCAATGAATTTGTGGCTATACGGATAGGTTCAACAAACTTTTCTGGTAAACTTATAGCAGGTGGCGTGTTGTTATTGTTTCTTACTTTTATGTTACTTGAGGTTTTTGGATTGAATGAGATTTTAAGATGAATGTAGATACATTTTTGAAATGGAAAATTTTGCCACGCTTTATGATGTTAGCAAGTACGATAATGTCTTGGAGATGTGCTGAATGGTTTATGAATTTAACAGACCCAACTGCAAGCCAATCAGCTTTTGTTTCAGTTGTTATGGGAGTGATGACTGGAGTATTTGGAATATGGATGGGTCATGAACACAAGGGAGATAATAATGCTAACAGCACTAATAGGTCCAGTAAGTAAACTTGTTGGTAAGTTTATTGAGGACAAAGATGTCAAAAACAAATTGGCACATGACCTGGCTACTATGGCAGAGAAACATGCACAGGAATTAGCTAAAGGTCAAATTGAAATTAACAAAGCAGAAGCACAACATAAGTCTATATTTGTTGCTGGGTGGAGACCTTTTATTGGTTGGACTTGTGGTATTGCTTTATGTTGGCACTTTGTCCTTGCACCAGTAACTATATTTGTTTGTGCTTATCTTAAAATAAATATACCAGAATTGCCTACCTTTGACATGGGAAGTTTAATGACTGTACTTATGGGCATGCTTGGATTGGGCGGACTCCGTAGTTTTGAAAAGTATAAAGGATTAACAAAATGAAGAAAAAAATAAAAAAAGTTATTAAAGGTTTAAACAAAGCTAGTAAATCACACGCAAAACAAGCTAAAACATTAAAAAGTGTTTTAAAAAAGGTTAAAAAGAAATGATTAGTTTTTATTTGAATTTATCAAAATTTTTTAATAAAATAGGTAATTATTTTTATATGAAACATTGTGAGTTGTTAGGCGTTGGAAAAAGAAAAAGATAAAATGTGCCCATTGTGTATTGCTTACACATTGCAAAAGCAACCAGACGGCACTTATATATGTTTTAAATGCAGAGGTGTTATAGAATACGAAACTGAAGGAGATGCAAATGAAAAAGAAAAAGGGATTATACGCTAATATTCATGCTAAAAGAAAAAGAATAAAAGCAGGAAGCAAAGAAAAGATGCGGAAACCTGGTAGTAAAGGTGCTCCAACAGCTAAAGCATTTAAACAATCAGCTAAAACTGCAAAGAAAAGAAAATGAATACAGTAGTATTAAGAGAAGAAATAATAGCTGACGAAGGTGTAAAATATGAAATATATTTAGACCACCTTTCCCTACCAACTTGTGGAGTGGGACATTTAATTAAAGATTCTGACCCTGAATACGAATTAGAAGTTGGGACAGAAATAGGTGAAGAAAGAGTAAACGAACTATTTGAAGAAGATATTAATGTAACTATTGATGAGTGCAAAAAGTTGTATTATGACTTTGATGAATTACCGCAGGAAGCTCAACACATAATAGCTAATATGATGTTTAACATGGGTAGACCAAGACTATCTCGTTTTCACAAAATGAAAAGAGCAGTAGACAATCGTGAATGGGAAGAAGCTGCTAATCAAATGAAAGATAGCAAATGGTATAAACAAGTTACTAATCGTGCAGAAAGATTATGTGAAAGAATGAGGAATGTAAGTAGTGGCTAGAACTCCAGCATGGCAAAGAAAAGAAGGCAAGAATCCCAAAGGCGGACTGAATGCCAAAGGTCGTGCTAGTTATAAAGGTGGTAAATTAAAAGCTCCTGTTAAAAAGGGAGATAATCCAAGACGAGCAAGTTTTCTCGCTAGAATGGGAGGTATGCGTGGACCTGAAAAAAAGAATGGGAAACCTACAAGATTACTTTTGTCGCTTCGTGCATGGGGTGCAAGTAGTAAAGCAGATGCTAAAAGAAAAGCTAAAGCAATTTCTAACCGCAATAAAAATAAGAAAGGATAAAGCTATGCCAATGGGTAAAGGAACATACGGAAGTAAAAAAGGCAGACCACCAAAGAAAAAAGGTAATGGTTTAACTGCAAAGCAAAAGACATTGCCTAGTGCTTTGCAAAAAAAGATAATGAAATCAAAGAAAAAAAAGAAGTCTTAAAAAGGAATTTCATCCTCATCTAATTTCTTTTCTTCTTCTTTCTTTTGCTCAACTTGATTAGATTCCATGACTTCAGCTATGGATTTCATACCTGGTTGCGATACTGCTCCAGATATAGAATCCATCTCGCCTTCGTATGTGTTTATTACTTCAGATAAAGAAAAATCAAGTCCACCTTTATCATTTTTAAATAAACTTGCTGAATACCTTTTGCCCTCTTTTAAAACAATATCTGCTTTTTCTCCTCCCACCATAGGAACCCAATTACTGTTGCTATGTGTTCTGTTAGATATAATCCTGTCGTTTTCAAATAACTTACAGGTAAATACTTTCTTATATTGATTAGCCATTTTATCTCCTTATTTGTGATTTTAATTGATTTTCAGCATCCGTAAATAATTTAAATATTTTTTGTTGAATTTCTTTTGGTAGATTCATTATTACACCTTCATAATCTTTTTGAAATCTCTCTTGTAATAACCTTAACTGGCCTGCTTCTTTGTTATCTACAAACCTAGCTTGCTTTATACGATTAATTATTTTTTCGTAATCCTCAACCGCATCTTTTGGTTGAGATGGTGGAGTTGTTTTATCTGGGGTTTGCTCCACCACCTCATTCTTTACCTCTTTTTGAGGTGTCTCTTTAATGACATCAGTTTTGCGAACAACTGCATCCATCTCATTTGCACTTGCATACTCACCACCAGCAAGTCCAAGACTAGCTAATGCTCTACCAATAGCAGATGTTTCAGCATTTTCCAATGCAGATGTTGTGTTGACAAGACCTTGCCCTCGTATTTCTTCAGCCATACCAGCACCAACTATACGACTATCTTTGTCTGTTATAATTGCTTTTACTACAACTTTTTGTCCATCATTTACAAGTATAGATGTATCAACACCAAACTCTGTGCCATGTTGCTTTCTAAACGCTTCCATTCTGTGAACAACCTGTGTATAAAGTTTACCACCTTTTTGTCTTACACCATGCGATTTGTGCAGTTCTGCTACTGCATCCATAGTTTTGTTTAAATTAGTCATTGCTTTCTCCTGTCAACTTTTCTAACAAAATGTTACAATGATTTAAACTCTCCAAAAGAGTTTGCTTTTCTTTCTGAATAGACTTTAATTCTTCTTTTATCTTGTCTAACTTTATTTGCAATAGGTCTAACCTCTGCTCTCTTTCATTATAATCCATTTTATACCCCTAACATCCCTTGTAATTTTTCTTCTTCTGTTAAATCCTCTAAATCGTAATATCTTTTAGACATCATATAACGCTGACTACGACCAGAGTCTCCTTTTTTGGTGGTATCACACCTAACAATTAAGTTCTTCTCCTCTAGTGCCTTAAAACGAGCAGTAATGGATGAATATCTAAATTGAGGTAGCTTTTTTAATACATCATCCTGTATGCACCCAGATTGTCCGTAACTATCTATGACTTCATAGACAATTCTCTCCATTTTTGACACATCAATACTTTCAACTGCTTCAATGCTAGTTGTATCAGTATCATTTCTGTAAAGTTTATATAGTTCTGTCATTTAATACTCCCAAAGTTGTTTTGCGATTTGAACAAACTCTGGTCCGTGCATCCTGGCTATCTCATTCATGTCTGGTTGAATAAGACTACATAAAGTTTTCCACGAACCATTGCTTGCTTTAAGTAAATTCTGAGTAACTTCCCAAGATTTTACCATTTCATTATAAGCTATTTGAAGATTATCTTCTTGTAATAACTCACAATTCGTTTCATCTATGATGTTATAATCTGATGCAGTAACAGAAAGTAAAGCTGGTTTTTGTCCTGTTGCTTTCCAATAGACTGCCTGTTGCTTAACCCAATTATCTGATGGTTCTGTCTTTGGTTTAGGAACTCTCCAAGTTCTTGTGCCATCTTTCTTTGGTGGGTTTCGTAATGGTAAATGACATTTTAAGTCTATCTGCTTACCACCACCTGAATAATCCTGATATAATAATATAGGAACATCTATTCTTGGCTCTTTGTATTCTTTGCCATACTCTCCATCAATAGTGTTGACATTCTGGAAATATTCATTCAATCCCTCAACGGCTACCTTTATCATATCTGGTATGTATTCTTGGAAAGTTTCTAACTCCTCCTTGTCTTTGCCGTCATCAAAGGTGCGAGGGTTGTATAGTTGATAATCTGTCAATGCATGTCTTATTGCTTCATTTATCTCAACACCCTCTTGTTGTCCTTGTATTGGACTAAAATCTATTAAACCTTTGTGGTGGTCTACGCCTAATTGAACTATTCTACCAGACATCATTCGTGTTGCATCTGGAAAAGAAACTTTAAGCTGTGAACGGCAATATAACTTCAATGCCATTTGGTCTTTAGGCATATTACCATTACTTGCTGATTCGTGGTAACTGCCTAACTTTTCTCTGTATTGTGGTAATGTCATTCAAACCCCTTTCATAACATCTTATAAATATAAGTAGTTTATACTTGCTTTATTGTCAACTATATATTAATAATAATTTATGTATTTAAAAGATTACTTAAAACAAAAAGGTATTTCTCAATATAAGTTTGCTAAATTATGCGACTTAAAGAGAAGCACTATTTGTCGGATATTAAAATGTGACAGGTTTCCCAGACCAGATTCTTTAAATAAGATAGAGATGGCAACACAAGGACAGGTAAAGGCAAATGACTTTATGAAAGAGCATCAGGAGAAGATGGTAGGAAGATGATATGGTTATGCGTTTACTTGATTTGTTTAGTGGAATTGGTGGGTTTAGTTACGCAGCAGAAAAACTTGTTGGTGGATATAAAACAATTGCTTTCTGTGAACAGAATGAATTCTGTCAGCAGGTACTTCGCAAACATTGGAAAGATGTACCGATATATGATGATGTTAGGACAATAAATGCAACTGGACTTGGAAGAATTGATATCGTTGCAGGAGGATTTCCCTGCCAACCAGTTAGCCAAGCAGGACTACAAAAAGCAACAGAAGATGATCGGTGGCTCTGGGATGAAATGTTTAGAATTATTAAGGATTGCAAAGCGAAATGGGTCATTGCAGAAAATGTTGTCGGTCTTATTAATATCAACGAAGGGGTTTTATTCGAACAAGTGCAAACTGATTTGGAAAACGAAGGTTACTCCGTTCAATCGGTTGTTATTCCAGCTGCAAGTAAAAATGCCCCACACATACGACACAGAGTATTCATTACTGGCAACTCCGAACACAATGGATCACTTGCCACCAAGATCAGAGGAAGCAACGAAGAAGTTGCAGGAAGGACACAGAAAGGGCAGGAAACGACCAGGCAATTTGAGGGAGCAAGTAGATCAGAAAACCATGATGATGTACCCAACACCATCAACAAGAGATTACAAGGGGGGTTACGAAGGGGGAAGGATAAGAAATGGGAAGATCAGTTACGACACACTAGATGTAGCAGTTCAGTATTTAAGCAACAAAGAAAAGAAACCACTACAACTCAACGCAGATTGGGTTACATGGATGATGGGTTATCCGAAGCATTATCTGGACATTTCTCCGAAGAACCAAAAGACATCCCAAGAGTTGTCCAAAACCAAAGAGACAGGACAAAAAAGTTGATGGCGTTAGGGAATAGTATTGTGCCACAGGTAGCAGCAGAATTATTTTATGCGATTAAGATTGCAGAGTATGGCGAATAGCAGGGATAAAGGTGCAGCTTTTGAGAGAAAGATTTGCTCTCTCATTAAAGATTCTTTGGGTTATGAAGCCAAGAGAAACCTAGACCAGTATCAAGTTGGTGGTGCTGATATAGAAATACCTGGTTGGAGTATTGAATGTAAAGCATATCAAAAGTCTGGATCTAATAGTTATAAAGAAAGCTGGTGGCAGCAAACTATAAGTAATTGCGGAGATAGGGAGCCAGTTCTTATTTATAAATATAATAATTGTCCTATTAAATGTGTGCTACGATTAAATGTTTTTGAACATAATTTTTCTGGTGCAAAAGACCTCGTTTGTGAGGTTGATATTGACACTTGGTTTTTTATTGTGAGGGAGAAAATAAAATGAAATGTTATGCTTGTGATACAGAATTAATTTGGGGTGGAGACTTCGGCACAGAAGAAGATAACGACCATTTAATTGAGACTAATTTATCTTGTCCAAACAAAGAATGTGAGTCTTTTGTATTAGTTTTTCATGGAAAAAAAGATGACAAATAGAGATGCTATGTTACTCCGCAAGTATGCAAGGTCATACAAGACAAAAGAAAGTTTTGTTAATAGTGTAAAGCAAATGCCTTTTATGAAGAATCTTAACAATGAAAGAATGGTTGAGCTTTCTCTTGAGGGATATTGGATATTTTTTAAAGAGCTTACTGATATGGAAAGAATTGGAAGAAGTGCGGAAAAGTTTGTGCATGGTTATGTAAGTAAAAAGATACATGAGGTTTATAAAGATGAATAGAGAGCAGTTATTAAAAGAAGCATTAAAGGTTGTTTCTCATAGAGGTAAAGATTATGGCGATATTAAGACTAACCATGAGAGAATAGCTGCTCTCTGGTCTGTTATACTCGAGAAAGAAGTTAAAGCTACTGATGTGGCTTTGTGCATGGTTGCAGTTAAGATAGCAAGATTGATAGAAACGCCAGACCATCAGGATAGCTGGGTAGATATTGCTGGTTACTCTGCAACTGGTTCGGAATGTTTAAAATAAACTTGCAAACTTTCTCGTTTATAGTGTAGAATATTTATTGCGAGTGAATGACTCCAATGTTGTTATGATGAGAAAAAAGAGAGAGCCAGAAATAGCTTTCTCTTTTTTTTTGCTCTTTCGTCATTTTTTTATTGACAGGAAATTTCTCTTTTGTAAAATCCATCTCTGATGGTGCTATTCATAGCATGCAATTCATAGTTTCTATTCATAGCATGCAATTCAAAAACAATTAAATTTAAAAAAAATATGAATAGCATGCAGTTCATAGTTACTATTCATAGCATGCAATTCATAGCATACTATGAATAGTAGCATTTTTCCCCCTTAATTCATCCTTTGTTTCGCTTTATCGCTATAATAAATGCTTTGTTCTAAATCTAACAACTCTGCAAGTTTTCTAACTTTTTTATATGCTAGAAAACTGGCATTGTTTATTTTACTTACATCTACCTTATCTGTATCAAGATTTGAGTTTGATAAAAGCACACAAGATGCCCTATTTATATCTTTAATATTTTTATCTAAAGATTTAAATATAGTATGTAGTTTTTTATTCATTACTTATCTCCATTGTTGTTGTTATTTTTCATCTCGATAGATTCTATTGATAAGAATTGAAAGAGTATTGCTTATAGCTCTTTCTCCTCTCTCATGCCTGGAAACAGACATTTTATCTATGCCAAGTAAGTTCGCAAACTCATCTTGTGAATATTGCAGCTTGGTTCTGATAGCTTTGTATTGCTCTTTTGTCATGCTGCTGTTGTAATTAGCTTTATGAGTTAGCTTGTCTCTCAATACATTGATTTCATTCTGATAACCAAGTATTGCATTTTTTAGAGATACAATTTCTTTTCTTGCTTTCTCTAATTCCAGGTTAATTACTTTCATGTTCAGTCTCCCAATCATAAAGGTCATTGTTATCTGATTTGTTCATCATTTTAACAAAACTTGAATACGACATTTCTAATATATGTTTTTTAGGATCAAATATTTTGCAATCAGTTTTACTTAAAACAACTCTATCTAAATAAAATGATACCATTGTATGAATTGTATCTTCATTATCATGGCATTTGTCTAAAACATTGTCATAAGTATCTGTCTCATTCCATTTATAAAATATATAAGCGGAACATAATGGTATATGGTTATTCATGTTGTTACTCCTATTTGTTGTTATGGTTTATCAAATAAACCAGATAAGACAGGAACTAACCTGTCTTACTTGGTGCATTTGCTTAATTATCTAAATTAAAGTTATTGTTTAATTGCCAATAACATTTATCCAAGATGTTAATAAGACCGACAACCTGTCTTATGTCTGATAAATACATGTCTTGACATTCTCTTAACATGTCCAAAGTAGTAGACAATGTTTCATGAGTCTTTTTTATAGATTGTAATTGTTTCTCTGTAAGTTTAGACATACCAATGTTATTTTTTTTAGTCTGTCTTTCTCTTTCTTCTTGATAATTAGTTTTTCTTGTCATGTTGTTACTCCATTGTTGTTTAATGACGATTTAAAGCTCATACAAGCTAGTTAAAGGCGGTCTAGCTAGTAAACCGCCTGGTTTTTATTATGGCATTATAAGAAAGATAAAAATAAGCTGTCCTATTATGCCAAGAAATAAAAGAAAACAAATAATTTCTTTTATTATAAACATTCTTTGTTTATAGCCAGTTTCTGAAGTTTCTTTTATATGATTTATTATATACTTGTTTATTTTTTGCATTGTTAAAACTCCTCTATAATTTTTTTTGTGCAGAAAGTTTTTTAAAAACATTACAAGTTTTTTCATATCCATATAATAAAAGACATTCTTTAAAATGTTTTTTTGTTATGTTTCTTTTAGTTTTTGTATCAATTAATTGTATTGGATAATTCTTTTTAATTACCTTGTCGTAGATAATTAACCACCCTTTATAATAATCAGTTTCAAAATTATCACTTGTCATAATATCATTGTAAATCATTGTTAAAATACCTCTTTTTGTTGTTATGATTTGCAATAAACAAATCTTGTGTAGCTGGAACATGCCCAGCTACAATAGGTTTATTTATGCTACTTCTTTTGTTTTTACCAATTCGCAGTAGTCTAATAATCTAAAGTTTATTATCTCTGTTAAATTTTCTTCATACCATTTAAAAGACTTTTCATCATGATTTAAAATAAAACTTTCAGCCATTATTATACTTGTTTTAATATGTAAATAATCTTTTATTGTGTGAAGTTTGCTTTTATCATATTCTTTTATAAATTTTTTATAAGCGTTAATACAATCTACCATATGCTTAATTGTAAAATACTTGGCTGAAAGATTAGCAGTAAATTTGCCGTAGTTTCTACCACAACACCAACCATTTCTGTGTTGCTTTTCTTGTTGCAGTTCATACTTATAAATATTATCTCTGTATTTAGTCCAAGTAATATTATTCATAAATTGCAAGCTGTCATATAGTGTGTTTATTAATTTGATTTGTTTGTTGTTAATCATTGTTACCTCTATTTGTTGTTATGAATTGTAAATAATGGATAATATAAAGTTATTATCGTGAACATGCCAGAAGCCATTAAAAGAATGAAGAATAAACCAGGCATGTTTAAAGATAGTAAGTAAAAGCTAAAAGGCATTATAAAAAAGAATTGTGCCAAAGCTATTAGCAATGTTGTTTGATAAGTCATTGTGTACCTCGTGTAGTTATAATTAATAGAAGCCTAAACCATTGGTTTAATAGCGTCAACTAATAATTATAAAAAAAGTGAAATAAATTAATTAAAGATGAAAGACTATATATATGGGAAAGAATAAAATACTATATTTTTATACATAGACATGATACAGATAGACACAGCAAAGAAAGAAACATTATAAAAGTTTTTACAATGCAAAGAGAACAACAAAGAATAAATAAACCAGGTGTAACAAATAAAATAATAATAGAACAGCTACGGCAAAACATAGGGGGGGCAATTTTGAATGACACCCACCCAGAGGCACCGAGCCACTTTATATATATATTAACTGACCTATAAACACACAATGACAATTAGCAACTACAAGAAAAACAAGATAGTAAAGGCGATTACAGACGGCTACACGCTTGTTAAGGCATGTGAAGATAACAATGTAAGCAGAGCTACCTTTTACCGCCACATGGACAAAGACAATGATTTATCCGACACAGTTAAGTCTGCACAGAGAAAGTCTGCTGAAAAAGCATTAGAAGATGTAGAAGATATGTACCAGGACAGTCTACATGGCAGAAAGAGGTATGACCCTAACCTTTTAAGAGATTATGCTTCTCATGTAAGGTGGAAAGTGCAGAAGGTATTACCTGATAGGTTTGGTGAAGCAAAACAGAGAACAGGTGTTGAGATAAGTGATGGCACTTTAAGAGTAGTTTGGGAAACTGATGGCTCAAGTAAAGATTCCATATAAGCCAAGAGACTTACAGGCGGAGATGCACGAAAGTCTCAAGCGTTGGAATGTGCTAGTTATGCACAGAAGATTTGGCAAAACTGTGTTTGCTGTTAATCACATGATAAAACATGCGTTGACTTGTCCACTCCCAAGACCAAGAGTTGCGTTAGTAGCTCCTACTTTTACCCAAGCAAAAAGAATAAGTTGGGATTATGTAAAATATTATGCAGGTGTTATACCTGGCGTTACCTTTAATGAAACTGAACTGCGTGCTGATTTTCCTAATGGCGGAAGGATTATGCTTTTATCTGGAGAAAACCCTGATGCTTTGAGAGGTATTTATTTAGATTTATGTGTATTTGATGAGTATGGCATGCAAAACCCTAGAGTATGGGGGGAGGTTGTAAGACCAGCACTATCGGACAGAGAGGGTGCAGCTATATTTTTAGGTACACCAGCAGGTCATAATCATTTTTTTGAAATACTGCAACAGGCAAAAGAGCAAAGTGAGGAAGGTTCAGACCAATGGTATTGGCGTATAGCAAAAGCAAGTGATACTGGTTATGTTAAGGAAATGGAATTAGACGCTGCAAGATTGCAGATGACACCAGAGCAGTTTGAACAAGAGTATGAATGTAGTTTTACCGCAGCGATTATTGGTGCTTACTATGGGAAGTTATTGGCAGATGCTGAAGATAACGGAAAGATTACAAGAGTGCCATATGACCCTGCTTTGCCAGTTCATACAGCTTGGGATTTAGGAATAAATGATTCAACGGCAATTTGGTTTGCACAAATTTATAGAGGAGGTGCGGTTAATGTTATTGACTATTATGAAAATAGTGGGGTTGGACTTGACCATTATGCAGAAGTATTGCGAAAAAAAGATTATCATTGGGGAGACCATCTGGCACCGCATGATATTGAAGTTAGAGAACTGGGTTCAGGGAAATCAAGATTAGAGACTGCTTTTAGTTTAGGTATTCGTTTTAGGGTTATTCCAAGAATGAAGATAGCAGATGGTATTAACGCTGCAAGAATGATGTTGCCTAAATGTTATTTTGATAGAGACAAATGTTCAGAGGGTTTGGAAATGCTACGGCAATACAGACAAGAATGGGATGAAAGAAAAAAAATATTTAGAGACCAACCAAGACATGATTTTACATCCCACGCTGCGGATGCTTTTCGTTATTTAGCTGTTGGTTTAGAAAACAGAACGACTATGACAAAAGCACCACAAACTGTTGCCGTTAATGAGTATAATCCATTTGCAATGCAATGAAAGATTTGCGTGATGCTTTAAAAATAATGCAGACAAGTGCTATTCATAAAACTTGGGGTCCAGAAGAAATAGACAGATGTATTGTAACACCATTAGAATTAAGCCAGTATAGTATTATAACTGAAAATAATGAACCAGTTGTGTTTGGCACATGGGGGTTTCCAACAGAAACACAAATAGAAGAATATTTAAAAACACAAAGGTTTCCGATTGAAGGATATAAAAGTCAAGGAAAAAATGTTTGGATGATTGATTTTATTTCAAAAAAAGATTATACCTTTAAAGGTGTTAAATATTTTAAGTATTTATTAAATAACAAAGGTTATAACAAAGCGTTATGGTTCAGAGTTAATAATTTAAAAATATCTTGGCATAAATGGAAAGGGAAATGATATGGGTGGTTCTCCAGTAAGATTTATAAAACGAGCAGGTAGAGCTGTTCAAAAAACAATAGGCGAACAGTTTGAAGAATTAATAGAGAAGCCAACAAAAAAAATAGCAAGAGAAACAGTTGATACTGTTACAGGAATGGATAAGTATGACAGAGGTGCTCCTTCTCCAGAAACACCAGAGGTTACACCAGAAGTAACACCTGAAGTTGTGCCAGATGATGAAACAATCACAACAAGATATGCAACACGAAGAACTAAAAGGTCAGGTCAAGCAGGAACAATAATAGAAGGTTATGGTGTTGTGCAAAGACCTAAATCAGAAAAAGCTATTACATAGGAGCTTACAATGTCGTTTTTAAAACCTAAAGTTTATGTTCCGCCACCACCGCCACCGCCACCAGAGCCGACACAAACAGATTATGAAACAGCTACAGCGTTGGCACAGGAAGCAGAAACGACAGAAAGAAAAAAACGCAGAGGTAGGGGTAGCACTATAGTCGCTGGTAATTTAGATGAAACATCTACTAGCATGAGTAGCACAGGCGGTTCACCAACTTTATTAGGGTAAGAATATGATGGATGTAAAAGATATAGTCGCTAGATTCCAACACATTGAGGGTCAGCGAGATAATTGGAACAACCATTATCAGGAACTTGCAGATTATATGCTGCCAAGAAAAGCCGATATAGTTAAAAAGAGAAGTCGTGGCGAAAAGAAAATGGAGCTTATCTTTGATGGCACAGCTTTACAATCAGTAGATTTACTTTCCAGTTCATTGCATGGGATGCTTACATCAGGTGCAAGTGCCTGGTTTCATTTAACAATGAAAGATGAAGAACTTGGCAGAGATGAAGAAGTGCAGAGATGGTTAGAAGATAGTTCTCAACGAATGATGCGTGCTTTTACAATGTCAAACTTTGAAACTGAAGTGCATGAGATGTATGTAGATTTAGTTGTGTTTGGCACAGGATGTATGTTTGTAGAAATGGAAAACAATACATTAAGGTTTTCAACACGCCACGTATCTGAATTTTATGTAGCAGAGGACCAGTTTGGTATTGTAGATACAGTATTTAGAAAATATGAATTATCAGCAAGACAAGCTGTTCAAAGGTTTGGGATAGACAATGTTGGAACATTTATACAAAGAACATTTAAAACAAAACCAGATGAAGAAGTTACAATTTTACATGCGGTAATGCCAAGAAAAGACAGAGACCCAAGTAAAAAAGATAATAAAAACATGCCGTTTGCTTCTATGTATATTTGCATGGAAACAAAAATGATAATTGCTGAAAGTGGGTTTCAGGAATTGCCTTATGTGGTTCCACGCTTCCTCAAGGCAACAGGGGAAGTCATGGGTAGGTCGCCTGCTATGGTTGCGTTGCCAGATGTAAAAATGTTAAATTTAATGTCTAAAACAATTATTCAAGCTGCACAGAAAATGATAGACCCACCTCTATTAGTTCCTGATGATGGATTCCTCCTCCCTATCAGAACGCAGCCAGGCGGTCTAAACTTTTACAGGTCTGGTTCAAGAGATACAATAACGCCATTAAACACAGGTGCTAACATACCGATTGGGTTACAGATGGAAGAACAAAGAAGGCAAGCAATTCGTGCAGCATTTTTTGTTGACCAGTTGTTAAGTGGTTCCACACCTAACATGACAGCTACAGAAGTTATACAAAGACAAGAAGAAAGAATGAGAGTCATAGGTCCTGTTCTTGGTAGGTTGATGAATGAAATGTTAAGACCTTTGATAGACAGGGCGTTTGCATTAATGTTACGAGCAGAAATGTTATCAATTCCACCAGAGGTGTTGCAAGGTGTTGATGTAGATATAGAATATGTATCTCCACTTGCAAGAGCACAAAAATCAAGTTCAGTAAACGGAGTTATTAGAGCATTAGAAATATTAATGCCATTAGCACAAAGTTTACCAGTAGGAGACCATATCAATCCAGATGGGTTAGTTAATTATCTAACTGAATCTTTAGGGGTTCCAAAAAAAGTATTAAAGCCACAATCAGCTATTGATGAAGAAAGAGAAGAAAGAGCAGCAATGCAACAAGAACAGATGGCAAGACAGATGGAGCAAGAAGATGTTGCTACTGTTGGTCAAGCAGCACAAGCAGTAAGAATGGTTGGTGCTAATGAGCAATGAGAATATGACACAACTTAAAGTAATGTATAGGGATGTGTTTAAAGACCATGCTGGAAAAAAGGTTTTAGAGGATTTGGAGTTACGCTGTAACTGGCGTGCTTCAAGTTATGTAGCAGGAGATGCCAACGCTACAGCTTTTGAAGAAGGTAAAAGGGCAGTAATCTTACATATTTATAACATGATGAAAGAGGAAGAAAATGTCAGAACAAGTAGCTGAACAGGTAGACCAACCGACTCAGCCGTCTGTGTTGGAAACTCCAGCAGAGGTAGCTCAAGGTGGTTCTGGTAACAGTTTTATAGAAATGATACCAGAAGAATTAAGAGAACATCCAAGTTTATCACCAATAAAAGATGTTGGTAATTTAGCAAGGAGTTATGTAAACGCACAAAAATTAATTGGTGCAGACAAAATTCCATTGCCAAAAAACCCAACAGATGAGGAATTAGATAACATTTACAATAAGTTAGGCAGACCAGAAACCGCAAGTGGTTATGAATTGCCTGTTGATGGAAATGTTATTACGGAAGAAATAGCCACACAATATGCAGATATTGCACATACATTGCGATTAACTCCGCAACAAGCACAGGGCGTTTTAGATTATTACAAAAGTTCAGTAGCTCAAACACAGGAAGGATTGCAACAGGAAGCAGAGAAGCAAGCAGAGAAGACTGCATTAGAGTTGCAAAAAGAGTGGGGTAATGAGTTTGAATCTAAAGTAACATTAGCAAAAGATGTTGTAGAGCAGTTTGGTAATACAGAATTATTACAAATGAAATTAGAAGATGGAACCTTAATAGGTAATCATCCAGCTTTTATAAAAGCATTTGCTGCTATGGGCGATTTTAAGCAAACTGTAACAAGCGAAGATACAGTTTCAGATAGTACAAAGAATGTAAACTTTACACCAGCTATGGCACAACAGGAAATAGATAGTATTATGAATGACAAACAACATGTTTACTGGAATAGGAAAGACCCTATTGGCAGACAGCGTGCTGTTGAACGCATGCAGGAATTGATGGGATTAGTTCATGGATAAAGGATTAACACCAGAACAAGAGATTCGTTTAGAATGTTTAAGGTTTGCCGTTGAATTTGGAACGCAAAGAGATTTATTGCATCCAGAACGACAAGCTGATATATATTATAAATGGGTAACACAGGGTAGCTTGGAAACAAGTCCTAAAGACAATCGGATAGACGATAGCTTTAAGACAGCTAAAAAGACTAGGAGTGTCCGTTAAAGGGTAGCACGCTGTAAAATTCAAATGTAACTTTATTAAGGGAGACAATTATGTCAACTTCAGTAACTACAGCATTTGTCCAACAGTATTCTGCGAATGTGCAGATGCTATCTCAACAAATGGGAAGCCGTTTGAGAGATGCAGTTCGTGTAGAAAACATTACTGGGAAAAATGCTTTTTTTGACCAAGTTGGTGTTGCAACAGCACAGTTGCGAACCAGCAGACATGCCGACACTCCACAGATAGATACACCCCATGCAAGGCGTAGAGTGAGTCTAGCTGATTACGAGTATGCGGATTTAATAGACGACCAAGACAAAGTAAAAATGTTAATTGACCCAACATCTAGCTATGCTATGGCTGCGGCTTCAGCAATGGGTAGAGCAATGGATGATGTTATCATTACAGCAGCTCTTGGAACTGCCTTTACAGGCGAAACAGGTTCAACTTCAACATCATTTTCATCTGATAATCAGATTGCAAATGGAAGTGCAGATATGTCAGTCGCTAAACTAATACAAGCTAAAAAGTTATTAGATTTAGGAGATGTTGACCCATCTATACCAAGATATATTGCGGTTGGTCCTAATCAGGTTGAAGCATTACTTAATACTACTTCAGTAACAAGTTCTGATTTCAATACAGTAAAAGCTCTAGTTCAGGGTGAAGTAGACACCTTTATGGGCTTTAAATTTATCGTGTCAAACAGATTGTCAAAGTCAGGCAATATTCGTTCATGTTTTGCATGGGCGGAAGATGGTTTAGCTTTAGGAATTGGCAAAGACATTAATGCAAGAATAGATGAGAGAGCCGACAAAGGTTACTCAACTCAAGTTTATTACTGCATGAGTGTAGGTGCTACTCGTATGGAAGAAGCTAAAATTATCCAAATTGACTGTGATGAATCAGCGTAAGGGAGAGTAAAATATGACTACTAAAAACTCCACACTTGTATCTAACTTTGAAGCTAGTCCTCAAGTTGCAAGTGATGCCCACGAGTTACATGGCGTGATGCGTGTTGCTCAAGGCACTATAGCTCTAGCGGCTGGTGATAGCACAGATGATGATATTGTCATGCTTGCACCTATACCAAGTAACGCATCTATAACTGCACTACAAGTTGCAGCAGATGGGTTAGGCGGAAGTTGCACATTCAATGTTGGCTTGTATCAAACAACTGGAACTGTTGTTGATGAGGATTTATATGCTTCATCTGTGGCAGATGGTACAACGGCAGTAGCGGATTTGAGAACCGAAGCAGCTAATATTAATACTATTGGCAATCAACTTTGGCAAGACGCTGGTGCTTCTACCGACCCAGGTGGTTACTACTATGTTGCGGTAACTTTTAATGCAACAGGTGGAACATTAGGTGATATGTCTTTTATCATACACTATGTTGTAAACTAAAATTAGTTAGGAGCAGTTAATTCTGCTCCTTACTTTCAGGAGTTTTAAATGCCATCAGTTGTAGATATTTGTAACGAAGCAATGGATTTATTAGGTGCAGCAACAATTACAGCACTTACAGAAAATTCAAAAGAAGCACGATTATGTAACAGAAGATTTGAAACAGTAAGAGATGCTGTTTTCAGAGCACACACATGGAATGTTTCCATTCAAAGGGCGTCATTAGCATTAGACACAGATACCCCTGCTTTTGGTTTTGCTTATCAGTTTAGTTTGCCAACCGACCCTTATTGTTTGAGGGTTGTTTCTTTTTGGAACTCAAATGTAAACAATGATGTAGCTGCTTATGACAGCAATGTTATGTTTAAGATTGAGGGCAGAAAAGTTTTATCTAACGAGGGAACCTGTAGTATTATATATATTGCTAGGGTAACAGACACAGAGCAGTATGACCCTTTGTTAAGTAGCACAATAGCACATAGGTTAGCGTCAGAAACAGCTTATGCTATTACTGGTAGTAATTCTTTAGCACAATCAATGTATGCTTTATACCAAGCAAGGTTAAGTGAAGCAAGAAGCATGGATGCACTAGAGGGTTATCCAGAACAATTACAGGCGGACACCTACACAAACGCAAGGTTGTAAAGTGGCAAGAGTATCTTCTATAATCACCAATTTTAGAGCAGGTGAAATATCGCCACGACTAGAAGGTAGGGTTGATTTACAGAAATATAACGAAGCCGTCAAAGAATTAGAAAACATGATAGTCTTTCCTCAAGGCGGTATTACGAGGAGACCAGGCACATACTTTTCAGGAACAACTAAAGACAACGGACAAGTTAGATTAATTAATTTTGAGTTTAGTGATACACAGGCGTATGTATTAGAGTTTGGCAATAATTATATAAGAATATATAAGGATGGTGGATTAGTTACAGAAGCAACAACCGCTATTAGTGCAATTACAAATGCAAACCCAGCAGTTGTAACTTCTAACTCTCATGGTTTAAATAATGGTGATAGAGTATTTATAACAAGTGTTGTGGGAATGACACAGGTAAATAATTTAGAATTTACTGTAGCTGGTAAAACAACTAATACATTTCAGTTAAGTGGCGTAGATAGTTCTGGCTATACAGCATATGGTAGCGGAGGAACTACTGGTAAAATAGTAGAGGTTACAACTACCTATACGACAGCACAACTTTCAAATATTAATTATGCACAATCTGCTGATGTTTTATTTCTTTCACATGAAAGCCATGAACCAGCAAAGCTAACAAGAACTAGTCATACATCTTGGACATTGACAGATATAGACTTTACAGATGGACCTTATTTAGATGAAAACATAACAACCACAACATTGTATTCGTCTGCCAACACAGGTTCAGTAACAATTACAGCTTCAGCAAGTTTGTTTGCAAGTACAGATGTAGGAAGGTTAATAAGATTTAGGGAAATAGTTGAAGCAGAACATGATGCTTGGGCAGCAAGCACAAGTTATGCACAAAATGTTTTAGTTAGATTTAATGGTAATGTTTATAAAAAAACTGATACAGGAACCGATACAAGTGGTGCAACACCGCCTGTTCATACTAGTGGCTCAAAAGCGTATGGTGATATAACATGGGAGTTTCAGCACAATGGGTCTGGCTATGTTAAAATAACAGGTTATACAAGTGCTACAGTAGTAACTGCAACATTTAAAAATAGTGCAGGTGTTTTGCCTGCTAGTGTTGTAGGGAGTGGCAATCCAACAACTTTATGGTCATTAGGTAGCTTTAGTGCCACGACTGGTTTTCCTAGAGCAGTAGCTTTTTATGAAGAAAGATTATATTTTGCAAGTACCACAGACCAGCCACAAACTATATTTGGTTCTGTAAGTGCTGATTTTGAAAATCATACACCTGGCACAAATGCAGATGATGCTATTAATGTAACCATAGCTTCCGACCAAGTTAATGTTATTAAACATTTATTACCTGCAAGATTTTTACAATTACTTACAACAAGTGCTGAATTTACTTTATCAGGAGGTTCTGGTTCAGAACCAGTAACACCAACTAATGTTAATGTATTAAGAGAGACAACGTTTGGAACTGGTAATGTTAAGCCATTAAGAGCAGGTAATAGCACAATATTAATACAAAAAGGTGCTGAAAAGGTAAAAGAAATAACTTTTGATTTAGATACAGATGGTTTATTAGGTGTTGATTTGACAGTATTAGCAGACCATTTAGCTAGAGGTGGATTAAGTGATATGGTGTGGCAACAAGAGCCAGAGTTATTATTGTGGTTTGTGCATACAGATGGGCGTTTAATTGGATTAACTTATGACAGAGCTAATGCGACTATAGGTTGGCATGAACATAAAATGGGAGGTAGGTCTGGCACAGCAACTATAACTGTTACAGATTATGCAAACATAGCAACAGGAACAACTATTACTTTTACAAAGTCTGATGGTACAACTGTTACATTTACAAGTGAAGCGGCTGGTTCTAGTAGTCCATCAAGTTCTTTAGGTTTTAGACCAAACACAAACAACGATACAACAGCAGATAATATTTATACAGCTATTAATGCACATGCGGATTTTACTGTAGCTAACCCTGCTTCTAATGTAGTTACAATAGAAGAAACAACGCCTAGTGCTTATGGGTATTTATCTATAACAACATCAGATACAACAAGATTAGCTACTACAAATCAGTCAGCACCAGTAGTAGAAAGCATAACAGCTATACCAAGTGGTGCAGAAGACCAGGTTTATGTGAGTGTTAAACGAACTATTAATGGCACAGAAACCAGAAGTGTTGCTTATATTAAATCTTTATATTTTAATGATTTAGTTGCAGATGCTTTTTTTGTAGATAATGGATTAACTTACGACAGCACAGCTACAACAACAATTACAAGTTTAAATCATTTAGAAGGTGAAACTGTGCAAATTCTAGCTGATGGTTCCGCACATGCAGATAAAACTGTAAGCGGTGGAACAATAACATTAGATAGAAGTGCATCTAAAGTTCATATTGGGTATAGTTATAATTCATTAGTGGAAACATTAAGAATGGAAGCTGGAGCAGAAGATGGCGTTGCACAAGGTAAAATTAAAAGAATACATGGCGTAACAGCACGATTTTTAAATACAGTTGGAGCAGAGTTAGGACCAGACACAGATAATTTAGACAGATTACCTTTTAGAGACAGTAGTATGGCTATGGATGAAGCTGTGCCTTTGTTTACAGGAGACAAAGAAATATCGTTTCCATCAGGTTATGAAAATGATGCAAAAATAGTAATAAGACAAACACAACCATTGCCAATGACTATATTGGCTATAATGAGAAGGTCTAATACATTTGACGCTTAAGTTTAAAAAGTTTGAGAAAGAACATTTAGATATGATAGAAACACAATTTCATTTCCCTGAAAGCTCAAAGTTAGCTATGGTAAAAGAAAGTTGTTTAAGTGCTTATACAGCATTGTTAGAAAGTAAAGTTTTAATGATTGGTGGCGTATATGGATTGTGGCAAAATGTAGGCGAAGCATGGTTTCTTATGTCAAGTATGGCTTACAATAAACCTTTTGCTGTTGCTAAATATTCTAGTCAGTTGTTACAACATGTGATAGAAGAAAATAAACTAACCAGAGTGCAAGCAAGTGTGCATGTAGATGATAAGCAAGCAGTTAGGTATGTAGAATGGTTAGGGTTTGAGAATGAAGGTCTTATGAAAAAGTTTGGTCCAGATGGTTCTGATTATTTTAGATTTGCGAGGGTAATGTAATGGCAACTTACTCAAATGACGCAAACGCATCACAAAGACAAAGCTCAAGTGGTAATAATGTTGCAGTTGCATCTACTGGAATAACAGCAATCATGGGTTTTAAAGCAAGTCAAGCTGCTGCAAAAACAGCAAAACTAACTGCTGAATATGATGCTAAAGTTAAAGAAAACGAAAGAATACTATTAGAAAGACAAGCAAGAGATGAAGAAAAACAATTAAGACAAAACTCTGAACAGCTTATGTCTGCTCAAAGAGTTGCTATAAGTAAATCAGGCACACAACTAGGTGGCAGTAATTTACTTGCATTAAGGGATGCAGCTATGGGAACGGAATTAGATGCTATAGCAATTAGATATGCAAGTAGTATAGAACAACAAAAGAAAACAGCCGAAGCAGCTATGGCAAGAGCTTCAGGCAGAGCAAGAGCTTCACAAATAAAAACACAAGCATACGCAAACTTAATTGAGAGTGGCTCAAGAGCAGCTACTATGATGGGGTAAATTATGAGAATACCAGTATATCAACAAGGCAAAGGTGTAAGAAAACCAACGACACAGTTGGGTTTGAAAGCAGATACACAGGCATTTGTTGGCTCCGCTTTAGAAACAGTAGATTTTTTTAAGAAAGCAGAAAAAGTGCAGTTTGAGTTTCAAATGGCAGAAAAAAAAGCTCAAACAGAAAGAGCTTATAAAGAGTTAAAAACTCAATATAATGATGGTGCTAATGAATTAATAAGAAATAGTAAATCCACTACATCTGCAGATTTTCAAAAAGAATTAAATAAATTT
>JGI25128J35275_1000016_pt1 | contig 50346 bp, 77 predicted proteins | sample ETNvirenome_2_60_FD_35275 | JGI IMG/M metagenome (IMG submission 35275)
ATATAAATACACACACCCCACCTAATAGAAATGCCGACCGACTACTCTATTTCAATCACTTTGATAATTGCATAAGAACTATCTGGTAGTTTGCCTTTAGATATATCCTCGTAGAAATCATCAAAACTACCAGCTACTGCTAGGACTTCACCAGACTTTGTGTCAATAAAAAGATAATCCTCATCTTCATAATTAACGAAGTCTATTACAGTATGTTTAAACCGACGTTGTTCTGCTTTAACTGCCATCTTCACCCCCTAATCTAATAGAACCATATAGGCTTCAGGCTCATGTTTGATAAACCAGTCACATCCTTTACGGACATCCTCGTATCGTCTCATCATCTCAGAACCCTTTATAACATCATAAACGGCTAGAGCATCTGGCTTTAGGGTTACTTTCTCCCCAGTATATGGGTTAGCAACCTCTACAGGTTTAGTGTCCAAAATTTGAACATTAAACGGTATCTTTCTAGTTTTCATATTAATTACTCCTTACCTAATAATGTATACAAATAGTAGTGAGATGTCAAGAGAAAACGAGCGTTATTTTAATCACCTGGGATGCGGCGAATGTGATGCATATTGTGGTTATGTGCTTATTGTGAATATATAGGAAAAAAATAAAAAAAATGCCGACTCTCTGGTGAGAGCCGACACTAATCCGACTATTCTAAATAGAATGTATCGTTTAAAGATATAGATAAGTCTCCATTCCTTATCATATCTACGATCTCTTCTTCATAATTTTTGATGTCAAAATTATCATCAACAGGATTGCCCTTTATATGAGTATCTAGTTTGTCGTTTAAATCCTTAATCAAAGACATGACTTTCTCATGCTCTGCGTCTCTCTTTTCTTCCGTAGAAGCGATTTTAGCTAAACTCTCAGCTAGTTCTTTTATCATATTTACCCCCTTTGGTAAGTTGATAAGTCTAGTGTATACAAATAGTAAAGTATGTCAAGTAATGTGTCATTTCATTTTCTCAAACCAAATCTGATCCAGAGACGAGCTTACCCGGGGCGCGTAGATCCTGGCATCTTTTGTGTGTATTGTGTGTTATTATTATATATATACCAACAAACTTCTTGCCGACCGACTACAAACCGACATCCGACCGACTTTTAAGCATGATTTTTATTTAGAGAGTGACCAAGAGAGAGAGGGGGCGCAGTTTCTTACCCTATATCCATAAAATACTATATGTTATTTTATATATACTGTTGACAATTAGTATCTAATCTGTATACTTTCTGTCTATAGGAGTTAATAAATATGTCTACACGAAGTTTAATTTGTTATGAGGATGAACAAACAAAAGAAATATCCTCAATCTATTGCCATTCAGATGGCTACTTGCAACATAATGGCAGAATTCTAAATGCACATTATGGAAATTATGCAACCGTTAAAAAATTAGTAGATGGTGGCAACATATCTTGGCTTTCAGATACTATCAAAGATACTGGGTATTATAAAGACTTAGAAAACAGAGGTGGATCAGAAGACCAAGAGAGAACACAAAAACACCTTAACCAATATATGTTATTTGACCATTTAAGGGGTGATATATTTATTGAGTGGGTTTATTTATTTAAAGATGGGGCTTGGCACTATTCTCATCTGATTACAGAAGATCATAAAAAAGGAACTATGGAACAGCATTTAGATATGTCTAATGTTGCTCATTCTTGTTGGAGATTACTCAAACTTGCAGACGAAGTTCAAGAACAAACAGAGGGGGTAGAATGATGAAAAAATCATATAGTTGGCAAGAAATAGCAAATATGCCGTTATGTTGTATCTGTTGTGGTAGCAGAAATGTTGATACTACTAACGATACTTGCTTGTCTTGTGGCTCTACTGAGGGCTTGTGGGCAGACGAAAGGACTACTAAGGAATATAAGGANATGAATGATGAGTAGTATCGTGAAAGTTAATTGGTATGAAGAAGGATTACATGAGTTTTACGAAACTGATAAAGATAACAATGGGTATGTATATGGTATATATCTTTATTATGGTAATGAACCTTTTGATTATGAGTGTCGTTGGTTTAAGACAGAACAAAAAAGGGAAAAATATATTAAGGAGATGAATGATGAATCCTGAGATAGTGGTATTGTTCTTACTGTTTGTATCAATGGCAGTAGGTTTTGCAGTTTGGTTTAATAGTGAGGAGGAAGAATAAAGATGATCGTGTATAGTTCAGATGAAGTTAAAGATTGGCTTGATACTTTTGATGGTAATAGTGCAGAAGACCTAATAGCCTCGATAGTAAATAATGAAATAAAACATGAAGTCCTAGTCGATAGTATTTGTGCCTTTGCAAATGGCAGAACAAAACTAGCTGGGTATTGCTATGAAGAAATGTGGAAAAAGGGGGAGAAATGAATAAAACAAAAATGGAAATAGTATCAAATTTGGAAGGGGAAGATAATATTGTTTGGATAGATTTTAAAGGCAAAGAAATCAGAATAGAACAAGATAACTTTTATAACGAGGGAAAATTGATGATAACTGTTCACAACAAAGGTGAAGATTATCATGCAAAACTTTTAGTTGATAACAAAGAGAACACAAACGAGCAATCAGCTAAATAATAACGGGTGTTATTGTTTGGTGTTGAGTGCATAATTTTCGAGAGGAATTTATGAATAATAAAATACGCGAACAGAAGTTCGTAATCAACCCACCTAATTTCAATCTTGTGAAATTGCAAGTCGAGGGTTTAACTCCTTTAATCCAAAATAAGATGAAGGAGGCTTTGATAAAAGAAATGGAAGAAGTCCGTTCTGGTAAGGCTAATAAAGTCAATGCCAAAAGAACTGCTATCGATCCTAAAAAAGAGTATTTGAAATCTGCTTATACCCAGGATGATGGCTCGTTTGGATTTCCTGCAAGTGCATTCAAACAATGTGCAGTTAGAGCAGGTAAGGCTTTAGGCTTGGCTATGACAGATGCAAGAACTTTGTTTTTTGTTTTGCCAAATGCCCCGGATGGAGAGTGTGTTTCTATTAAGTCTAAGAAACCAGTATTGAGGAAAGACCCAGTTAATGTAAAGACTGGTAAAGACCTCAGATTTAGACCAGAGTTTAGAAACTGGTCAGCAGAACTCCTGGTAAAATATGACGCTGATAGAGTGACCATAGAGCAGATAGCTAATTTGCTTAATCATGGTGGTCAAACCGTTGGTGTAGGTGAATGGCGTCCCGAAAGGAATGGCACATTTGGTATGTTTACAGTTGGTTCAAATAAGGCAGCATAATGAGAAATAGCAGAGTAAATTTAACTGCTGAACTCGTAAAAGTGCAACAAAGGTATGGGTCGGTTTCGGCTCATACCGTCTTACGAGAGGCAAAGAAGAAGTCTAGTCCTTTGCATAATTTCTTCGAGTGGAATGATAGTAAAGCTGCTCAAAAGTGGAGAATGCATGAGGCTAGAATGTTGATAGCAACGGCTAAGGTCTATGTTAATGAAGTTAGTCCTGAAACCGTAAGAGCTTTTGTAAGTTTAAGAACAGACGAGGGTAGACGATTTGTTGAAACTGCTGAGGCTTTAACTGATGACCAAATAGCTACTGAGTTATTTGAAACACTTCTAAGAAGAATGAATAGCTTAGAGGAACAGTTAAGGTTGATGAACTTGTATAAAGGCTCATATAAAAATACACTAGATAACGCTAGAAAACCTCTACAAAATAAATTAGTGCAAAAAAAAGGTCAAACTACAACGGATTTAACACCAAGATTAGTTTAGTTGATCTTTTTAGTAGGTCGTGTGTCTTACATTTTACCCCCTCGATACATGACCTACTTTTTAATTTTGGCAGTCAAGGTGAGTTGGGGTTTGTTGGGTTCTGGTAAGCAAGGCAGTCCAGGTGGGGTTGGTTGCGTTCTGTCACGTTAAGGCAGTCGTGGTGAGTCTCGTCTTGTTAAGTTATGTCAAGTTATGGCAGTTGTGGTGGGTCTTGTTGAGGTATCGAGAGTTTCGTCCAGGCAGGTTAGGGCAGTTGTGGTTCGGCGCTGCGTGTTTCGTTCCGTTTTGTTATGGCAGTTGAGGTATGGCAAGTCACGATACGTTCTGGTGCTGTCCGTTTTGGTATGTCAGTCTAGGAGAGGTTTGTCAAGGTGTTGCAAGTTGAGTTATGGTCTGTTGGGGCAGTTGTGGTGTTATACAACAAAGATTATAATTAGTTAGCTGGGGTCAATCCTACTCCCTATAGTGTATTTCATATTCGGGTTGGCTTCGGCTATTTTATGGAGAGATATTATGAAAGGAAAAGTAAGTAAAAATTTTATATACGATAACGATAGAAGTCCAATAGAAAATTTTAACTTTTGGCTATCAGAGAATGAAAGTGAAAGGTTTTGGAATGAAGAAAAACCGTTATCTTATAAAGAGTCTGTTGATCTGTTTGAAAAACAGTATTGTGTCAAGATAGATGGAGTGAAGATTGATGAGTAGTTTATTAGCTGTTATCTTCGTTATCATCCTGGCTGCTATTATCGATTTCATGAGTGGTGGCAGTAGTGGACACAAGTGAGTCATCATTTATTGGCACATCTATGATTTCTTGACCCATAAGTTGCTTTAACCTATTTTCTATCTCTTCTCGTGACATCATATCGATCTTACCAAATCTAACTTCTTTTTTATCAACAACCAATCCACCTACTTTTAACAAACTATTCTGGGCTGCGATTGCAGCATTATATGATCCAGAGTCCAGAGCTTTATCTCTTATGTCATACAAATCTTTAACTGCTCTATCATGATTTAATTCATACTTCTTTCTAACTTCCGACATTAAGTATTTGTATTCCGACAACACATTATCGTTTTTCATAAGTTTGTATGCCGACTGTCTAGCATCTTTGTAGCCAGATCTTTTTGCAGCTTCAACATAACTCATCTGTGGATTATTGACTATAGTCCAGACGAACACTTGTTGTCTGCGATTAAGTTTCTTATCTAGATCAAAATATTCGATAGGTGGTGTTTCTTCTTGATGAAGTATAGGCTCGAACTTGACTTCTGGTTTGGACATATACTCGTAATTCTATGGTTTCTTATTGTAGAAGTAAAGTATGGTCTAGGAACTGAATATTATATGTGGCTATCTCTACTTATCTAATAAGTATATTCCAAGACTATCACGCCAGATTATGTATCGTCAATATAAAAAAGCAATAAATATTAAATTAGTTTCTAATTCTCTGACAAAAATGAAAAAAATGTTTTTATTGTCAAAACCACTAAACATAAGGCTTTCATACGACAAGAAAAGTCTGACAAAAATAGACAATAATCAAATATCCATATTTTTAAGGATATGTTCTATTACTGATACTGTGAATCCATTACCCAACATTTTGTATGCTTGGGTGTTGCTTACTGGCATTTCGTAGTCTTCTGGTATTGTTTGTAGTCTACGACACTCTCGAACTGTTAGCTTTCTCCAGGTTAAGTCCTCTTTTACTGCTACTGAATCTTTGCTGACCGTTGTTATAGCATTTGATTTATCGTCTTTTCTTAGCTCTAACATTTGTTTTGTTTGATTAGCTACCGAATTGCCATCTCGATCCATTCTTTTACCATCACTATCATATGCTCTACCTCTAAGTGCACCACCAGACACAACCTTTGGTTCTCTGTTGCCACCACCCATACTATTAAGAGTAGGAGCTTTACCGTCTAGGCTATAGACTCTTTTAAGTATATCGTGTCCATTTACGTCACTAGCCACCCCAACTTGTACTGGTTTAGTTTGAATTTTTGGACTGTAGCTTGAAATAACCGTAGGTGATTTACCCTCAGAGGAATACACTCTTCTTCTCATTTCATTATCCTTTAATATTTCTCTTGGTATATCAAAAGCCTTTTTTGGTTTAGTTTCTACTTTGGGAACTGTGCCCTTACCAGCATGAGCGGTGACTGTAGGTGACTTACCATCTTCACTATAAACTCTTTTTAATATATCGTGACCTTTGATGTCATCTAAACTACCTACTTGTTTTGGTTTATTTCTCACACCAGTCATGCCATAAGTGTTCCAACCTTTGTAATCACGAGCTAATAATGTTGAGCCTTTTTTTATGTTTTCTTTTAGGGCTACACTTCCGTTATTCCCAACTAAATCTGTTTCTCCATCTGTTTCCAAAACATCTCTTAACACTATCCCCAAATCATTTGGTTGTTCTATGTTTGGTATGTTTGTCCAATAAAGTCGCTGTCTGCTTTGTGCACTTAAAAGTGAACTATTTATTAAAATAGGCTCGATACGACCTCCCAATAAATCTTGACCACTTGAATACTCTGGATAACATTCTGAAACTTGTTGTGTGATGACTTCTTGAAACTCCTTTTTCATTCTGACATTTTCAAGTAAAAAGTATTTAGGTTTAATAGCTTTCAGTAATCTCACAAACTCAAAAAACAAAGCAGATCTAGGATCGTCAAATGCCAACTGTTTTCCTGAAAAACTAAATCCCTGACAAGGGGAGCCAGCGACTATAAGAGTGACATCTTTGAAATCGTTTGGGTTTAACTTTGTTATATCTCCTACTTGAACAGTATTTGGAAAATTTGCTTGTGTGACTTGTATGCCGTATTTATCTATTTCACTAGCGAAATAAGTATCAACTTTAATGCCTAAATTTTTAAGTGCAATCTGGGTGCAACTCATCCCGTCAAATAAACTTAATACCTTCATTCAAAATCTGGCATACTTTCATAAAGTGCAGAATAAATTTCTTGTTCAGAGTAGCCAGAAATAATTTGATCTAATGTGTTCAAAGATAAATTAATGTCTTTTTGTTCATGTATAAGTCTAGAAAAACAATAGCTAATACACCAAACTACAGTATCTTGGGGCGGCACACCTCTAATATTATTTTCAGCAATCAAACCTTCTAACGATTTAGCCGTTTCTTTTGGATCTGCATCTGGTCTGTACTCTGACATCTCTATGACTTCCATAAATTAAATTTAACATAAATAAAAATAATTTACTATAAGCGAATTGCTAAGTTATATTATGTGTGCTATTTATAGAAGCAGAGGGTTATGTTGCTAAGGTCCCTCTGATACCTAAGTCCGATCAAGACTTCTATTCAAAGTGTATGGAGAATTCTATACAGAATAGGCAACAAAAAATTAAATACCGTAGTCTTCTGGATTTTCACCAAAAGCAGCTAACAAGATACTGCATTCACTAGATCTTTCTACGGCATTTAAATCAATACCAGTAGATTTTTTTAGATTTTCAGCATACCTAGATGTTAACTCCTCTGAAGTATCGCATCCAAACTTATAAGCATCATCAAACGCCTTTTGTCGTGCGCCATCCTCTACAATATTATCGTGATATTCTCTCCACATTCTAGACATTTATTATCCTTAGTTAATAATATTTATTACCAACAGTAGACATATTATACTATTGATGTATAATTTGCAATATAGGAGAAGAACTATGTCGAAAAATACTAAAAAATTAGAAAATAAAACAATCAAAGATTCAAGTGATCTTTCTTTGTTTGAACATGCAGAATATATGCAGTACCTAGCTTGGAGCAGTTTGCAAGATTTAAAAAATATAGATAGAGAAACCAAGAAAGATATGATAAAAACTATCAACAATATACCTATTTATAAAGCAAAAAAAACTGGGAGAGATAAATGAGTAGAGAAGTTTTTATAGAAAAAATGAAAGAAATAATGACACCTAAAGATTACCGTTCTTGGAGATTTGGGCAACTACATCCAGAAGATCTTGAAAAGTATATTAACAAAGTTCATAAAAAAGGAGAGAAATGATTTTACCAGAAACATTAGAAAAATATGACCGTCAAGCATTAGGAAATGCTATCTACTTTACTTCATTAACCAATGAGGAATATCACAATTCTCCTGGCATATCATCATCTGTAATAAGAAAATTTATGGACTCACAAATACATGCTATGGAAGAAGATGTTTTAAACACACCTGCATTAAAATTTGGAACTGCTGCACATGCTTTGATAGTCGAGGGAGATAAGGCTTTTGCACAAGATATTGCATGTATAGAGGGCTCTCCATATACACAATACAACAAAAACTTAAAAGCAGACTTTGAAGAAAGAGGTATGACAGTAATCACAAAAAAAGAGAGAGATGATATTTTTAGGATGAGAGATCTTTTAATACCAGAGGCAAAAAAACTCTTACAACCAAGTGAAAATGAATATCCAAGTATTTTTAATTACCCTTATGAAAGAGCGATTTATTGGTTCGAGAACGATCTTCTGCTCAAAGTAAAGTCTGATATTCTAAGATACCCTCTAGAAAATGCTTATGCAGAAAATAAAATAATTTTAGTAGATTACAAAACTACACAAAGTTGTGAGCCAAGTTCTTTCTTGTCCTCTGTGAAAAGATATAAATATGATTTACAAGCAGCTTGGTATAGAAGAGGTTTTGAAAAAGCTGGTTTTGAAGTTGTAGATTTCTATTTTGTAGCACAAGAAAAGAAGCATCCATATGCATCAAAAATATTTAAAATGAAAAAAGAAGATATGGATAAAGGTTGGATAGTCTTAGAAAAAAATTTACAAGATTATGTCAAAGTTTTGGATGGAGAAAGACCAACAGTATACAACACACCAGATATAGTTGAGTTGAGTTTATCTGATGAAGAATAAAAAGAACATATTATTAGTTACTACATTTTCATTATTTATATTTGCCGTAATCCTAAGCAAATATTTTTTATGGGGATGCATAATAATTTGTGGAGATTGGTATGATGAATAGGAGGAAATATGTCGATTGATAAAATAACCCCAGAACAATGGGACGAAGCAAATAAAATTATAAAAAAAATAGGTCCAGGAGACTCTGAAAACACTAATGAACAAGATATGGTAAATAAACCACCACATTATAATCAAGGGACTTTAGAGGCTATTGAGTATATAAAACAACAACTAGGACCATTAGGTTATAGATCGTATTTAGAAGGAACAGCAATAAAATATTTACATAGGTTTAAATACAAAACATCTAACATACAAGATTTGGAAAAATGCGTTTGGTATATTAGAAGATTAATTAAAGAATTAGAAAATATGTAGCCATGAATATTGATCCCTTAACAGTTATCGCAGTTCTAATGTTGATATGGGTAATTTATGGTTCAAAAGATGACGGTGGAGAATAATGCAAGAAATAGTTACTGACTTTGGCAAAGTAGAAGATAGAAGAGCATGTGTAGTGCAAACAAAAAATGGTCTTAGGGTAGATCTTTATGAATACAAAAACTTTATTAGATCAGTAGACTTAAATGAACATAATCTTTTATATGCAGAGAGTCTTGCAAAAAACTGGACAAATAGATTAATTAAGAAATAAAAAAAGGGGAGTTTAAAAAACTCCCCAACCATTCGGGAGAGAACTAATGAATGATATACCTCATTCTATCCCAAAAATCAAATAAAAAAAAGGGGAGATTACTCTCCCCAATAATTACCTATAATTTTATTTATAAGGTAGGTTTGGCTTTTGCTGTTGAATCACTAGCATTTTGTCCTGCAGATGACTCTGGGTTAACAAAAGATCTTACTCTTGTTTTAGTTACTTCAATAGTTTCACCAAACTCGTTTTTAAAAGAATCTTGCTCGTTAGAAACTCTAATATTTAGATGTTTGTTAACGAAATCTCCATACGCATTAGGAAATTGTTTAAATCCTACTGCTTTACATAATGAGGTAAATTGCTCATTAGAGATTCTTTTAGCGTCTGCATTAGCTGACCACAAAGAAAAATACTCTGTGTGTTCTCTGAATGCTCCGTTCTGCAAATCAAAAATTACTCTTACAGACCAGTTATCACTACTCTTTGATTGATACTTCTCGCAAGAAATAACTTTTGCTTCATATTCACCTGGTGGTGCGACATCTTTTGATGGCTCTCCACTTGTTTCAAGCCAATCAACATTATCAAAATCACTCATTTATAGCCTCCTGTTGTAATGCTTCTTGAGTTTTAAAACCTAGCTTTTTGATTATGCTAGTTAAACAAGGCTCTTCAAAAGGATCTAGTTTCCCAGATCTATCTTTTGCAGTATATCCTTGACCAATTTCTGTTTGTAGCCATCTGTTTTTTACATTTTTACCATCATCATCTTGTTCTTCAATGACACGCAAAGCAAGAACTTCATCAAAAAAGTAAGTAATAGATTGTCCTAGTTTTGTTCCAACCATTTTTGGTTCATATAAAAGAACATTATCTACGTTTTGCTTTTCCATTTTAGAGACAAAGACAACATGCATATGTAAATCTCTATATGCTCTCATAACATTAGTGACTGATTCTTGCACATTGCCATATGCCATCCTTGGGTCTTTATGTTTTGCCTTTTCATAATTTAACAAAATTTCAGACATCTCAGATATAGAATCTAAACAGACAGTATCGTAGTTAAGTTCACCAGATTTTAATGCATCATGTATCTGCATTATTTCTTGTGCTTCTTTAACTTCGATTGCATCAACATTTTGACGATCTCTAATAGAAAGCAAACCACTCTCCATACTTATCATCAAAATTTTACCGGGAGCAGTTGCACATGCAGTAGTTTTACCAGCACCAGCAGCCCCGTATATTAGGATTTTTGCACCTTGATCTTCTACTAGATCAGACGGTGCAACTATGCGATTTTTTAAATCACTCATAATAGTTTCTCCAAAGTTGTTGAAAAAGTATATAACATATATTACTATTTGTAAATTAATTAAGGAGAAACTATGAGCAATAATTTAATTTGGTTAGCCAACTATTATTACCGACAACTAATACTTTCTAATAAACATTTAGAAATTTTAAATAAACTTAATGTAAAACCACAATTTACTGAGAGAGAAAAAGAAATGAAAAGATATTCTTTAAAACAATATATCGAGTTTATAGGAATGCCAAAAGCTGCTGATTTGTTTGGATGTTCAGAAGCGTCAATAAAAGCCTGGAGATATGGTTATCGGCAACCGTCTATCAATCAAGCGAAAAAAATAATACAACAATCTGACGGTAAGTTAGACTTTGAATCCATTTATGGTAACTTAGATAACTCCACCTCAGATAGTGTTCAATCTAAATCTTACAGATAATGAAACACCTCTAGACCTAGCTACCACATATTATGATGAGGGTCTTTCGGTTGTTCCATTATATAGAAGCAATAAAAAACCACCAGCTTTTCTAGGTGGCTGGCATCAATATAAAACTGAAAGACCAAAAAGAGAACTTGTAGAATCTTGGTTCAAAGGTCGTGATGATTTAGTAGTGGCTTTGATTTGTGGTGAATTTATTGTAGTTGATGCAGACACACCAGAAGCTATGACCTGGGTAGAAAACAATTTACCTACTACCCCATTTCGTGTTGTTACTGGTAAAGGTATGCACTTTTACTATAACAACCCACAAAACTTTACAACATTTGCTACCAAAAGACTAAACGAAACTCCATTAGAAAGACATATAGATATTAGAGGGGAAGGTGGTTTAATTATTGCTCCTTATAATAAACATGCTACTGGTAGAATATATAAACCAAACATCATACCAGAATGGGACATACACGATTATAGTGATTTGCCAGATTTTACTGAAAAAGAATGGATCCAAATAACTGGTAACGGTAAAAACAATGGTCATCAAGTAACTGCTCCAATATCACTAGATGGTGTAAACGAAGGATCAAGAAACGATCAAGCTGCAAGACTCGCAGGATATTTAATATCTAAAAATATTAACCTAGATTTTTGTAAATTTTTTCTACAGTCTTGGAACACACAAAATACACCACCTTTACCAAACAACGAAGTTTTATCTGTAGTCGATAATGTAAAAAGAACACATGACAGAAAAAACCAAAGAGCACCCTTGTTTGTAAATGCCTCTGAAAAAATCGATCCACCAAAAGATTTATTTAATCCACCAGGCATATTAAAAGAAATGTATAGGTTCTGTGAAGAAATGGCAAAAGTATCTCAACCAGAATTATCAATAATAGCAAGTTTATCCTTAGCAAGTGTTTGTTGTGGCAGATTATACAGAACTAATATGAATAATTTTTCATCACTATACTTTATGGGTATAGCCAAGTCTGGACAAGGTAAAGAAAATATAAAAAGTTTTGTCGAGGCTATTTTAAATATGTCTGAGCACTCGGATTTGGTAGTTGGTGATGGCTATACCTCATCTGGAGCAGTACATTCAATATTAAGGTATAGACCTACACAAATAACAATAATGGATGAGTTTGGTAAAAGACTAGAAAATATTAGTGCCCAACAAAACACAAATAGAGAGGATGGTATACAAACTTTGATGGAGGCTTGGGGTCGTTGTCATGGTACTCTTAGACCAGATAATTATTCTCTAATGAATGTTCCAGAACAATATAAAGAACAAGCCATGAATAGAGTTACACATAAACCAGCAATCACTTTGGTTGGCATGTCAGTACCACAAAACTTTTATAAAGCGCTAAACTCTGGTCGTATTGCTGATGGTTTTTTAAATAGATTCTTAATAATAGAAAGTAAAGAACCAAGAAAAATACAAAGGCTTAAAAAATATATCAGACCACCATTAACTTTAGTAAATTGGGTAAATCAAATAAGAAAACCATCAACAGAGTTTGGTGCAGTAGGGGAAAATAATGCAGAGCTAGATGTTGAACAAAAGATAATTAGTTTTACACCAGAGGCAGAAACATTATTGGAAATATTTGCAGAGGAAATAGTCAAAAGACAAAACGCTTTGGAAAAGGATAATTTAGAACCGTTACTATCTAGAACAAGAGAAAAAGCTATGCGTTTATCACTATCTTGTGCATTAGCAGAAAATCCTAAAAATACAACAATATCAGCAGATGTTACAAAGTGGTGTATAGATTATGTCAGATACTATGACTTATTATTTATAGAGGCATGTAAAGATAAAGTTGCCTCATCAGCTACTGAATCAAAAATAAAAAATGTTCTATCGTTCATTAGGTCTAGAGGAGAAGAGGGTATAAGTAAAAGAGAAGTAGATAGACATGAATTATTTAGAAGTATGAAATCTTATGAAGTAAAAGAAATAATAGATAGACTTAAAAATGCAGGAGAAATACAAGAAATAGATATTAGAGTGGGTGGAAAAGGCAGACCTACAAAAAGATTTGTAGCTGTAGATCCAAATTACTATGAAGATTAACAAAAAAGCTGCAAAAGAAGCAATATTCGATACTGTTTTAGGTTTACCTATAAATTGGTTTTTTGCATATATAACGATAGTTGTGTTAATGTTGTTTGGTATAAATAGTGCTTTTGCAATATCAATAGCACAAGTAGTAGTGCTTACTATACTAGCTTTAATAAGAAAATATTTGGTAAGAATCTACTTCAAACAAGGAGACGACTATGAGGACACCAAGTCTTGAGACGAAAGATGACCAAAAACGTGAGGAGAGAGTTGCTGGGTTTTTAGAGGGGGCTTGGGATGTTACATGTCATAAGTTGCCCACTTCATATAGTCTAGATTACTGGATAGAATCAAAAGCAAAATGTTATTGGTGTGAAGTTAAATGCCGTACATTCGCATCAGACAAGTACGATACATTTATATTATCAGTTAACAAATTAAGAAAAGGAGCATCTTATACAAGATCTACTGGTATACCTTTCATTATAGTTTATGCCATGACTGATGGTTTGTTTTATCATGAGTGGGATAATTCACATGAATATGATGTAAGAATGAACATAAAACCAGAAGCCGTATATGACGACGAAAATGAACCATATGCTCACATACCTAGAGATATGATAAAATGTATTACAGACAAACCTTTAGGTATGGATAGGAACGAAATAGGTTTTTGATGGGACAAATAACAGAATCAGTAATCGGAGTAGCAGACAAAGTTCTAAGTAAATTTGTTACCGATAAAAATTTAAAACTTAAATTAGAACACGAACTTAAAACTGAATTTCATAAGGCTAATTTAGCACAAATAGAAGTCAACAAGGAACAAGCAAAACACTCATCTATTTTTGTATCTGGTGCTAGACCTGCAATTATGTGGGTAGCTTGTTTTGGTTTGTTATGGTCATATTTTTTAGCACCTATTTTAAATTGGATTATCGTTGTTAGTGGAAGTGACGTGCCATTACCAAAAATAGAAACAGAAGGTCTTCTAACTTTAACACTCTCACTTTTGGGATTAGGCGGCATGAGAAGTTATGAAAAAATGAAAGGAGTTGCTAGAAATAGTATGAATGAATAGAATTGGGTGGCGGTTGTACTAAAGTATCTGTTGTTCCCTATTACTTAATATCGTCACCCTCTTATTCGCTTTCTAATAACTTTTGTTAAAAATTTTTGATAAAAGGTAAAGGGGTACCAAAAGTTTTCGTTAAACTAACGGTGAAGAGCCGACAAGGAAATCTGACCTAATTTGAGGGTCTTTTGCTAGTTCAGAGCCTCTAATTGGTGATATTTCTGGTAATTCTATCGAAGCTGTTGGTACATCTCTAATTAATTCTTTGCCTTGTCTTTGTATATCTGGTAAAACTGCACCAGCTTCATCTATTAGTCGTTCATCAAGATCTGTGCCTTCTAATTGTTTTTGTAATTCTTTTTCTACATAATCATTTATATCACCAGTAAGACTTGCTATGCCTCTAACTGCTGATAGTCTGAACGCTCTATCAAAATATTCTAGAACCTCTACTACTGATGATTTATCTGTTTTAGCCATAGCTTTTAAAAATCTAGGGCTCATAAAAACTCTTCTTAGAACTTCAGCACCAACTATAGTAGGCCACAAAGCTGGATTATATGCATTAATAGCTATGGCAGCAGCAATAAGTGTACCAGATGTCCCACCAGTTCCTCTTTCTCCTTTAGTCATGACATCCAATGCCCTAGAGTAATCTCTAAGTCCTTGTTGTATTTCTTTGCCAAACATAGCTTCTAAAGTTTCATCACCATAACTGTCTAATGTAGTTTTAAATTTAGATGCATTTAAAATTTTAGTAATGTCGGCTGATTTAGTTGGTCCATCAAAGTCAATAGCTTTTTGTAGAAGCCTAGTCATAGCATTAGCTTGAAGAGCTTTGAAATCATCTGAACCCTCGCCTAATGCCTGCCTTATTACTTTTATGTTAGAAGAGCCTTGTGGTGTAAATATTTTACCAATCAATTCTTCATTTGTTGCTTCTGGCAACTTGTTTAAAATTAAATTAGCTTCAAACTTTTGTTTTTCTGCTGATGCCTCTGCAAGATCAGATAACCCTCGTAAAAATTGTTGTCCAGGTTGTGTCGCACCTAACCCTACAATTTCTTGTCCCTCCCTTGGTTTATTGAATTGTAAAATTAATTTTTCTACTTCATCTGCTTTGACTTTTGGGCCTAATTTATTTAATTGTTCTATGGTTCTTATAAAATTATCTGAGTTTTGACCAAACACTATGGATGCTTTATTAGGAAATTTTCTATAAAATTTTGATATTTCATTTGCAAATACATCAAATCGCATAACATCTGTGCCAAAACTTGTAGCCTCTCTATAAGCATCATTTAGAATTCGTTGTGTTATGTATTTTTTTACCTCATTACTTTTGTTTGTTCTACCAATTACGGTAGTGCCATAGTTGTCATAGTTATCTAGAGCATTAAAAAAAGCCCTTAAATCGGCACTATCCCCATCTAAAATAAGATTTTTATAAATATTTTCTGGGTCGTAGGCACCAAAAGCTGCTTCATTTTGTGCCTTAACTATACGTTGTTTATCAAAAGGTTTTAGTACGTTTGCTGCAAATTCATTTGCCTCTTGTAATTCTTCAACTCCTTTTTTCACTCTAGCAGAATCAATTTCAAATAATTCTCTAACTGCTTGGAGTCGGCTTACTGCATCCGTTCTTTGTTTAAATCCTTTACTTAGACCCTTAACTGCTGCTAACCTTGGATCAGCAAAAGTTTTAAAAATATCTTGGTAATCTGTTTTCATATTGTGCATGATTTTAGTCATGGTGTTTGTTTGTGTAAAAGATTTGACTTCTTCAGCAATAGTGCTTAACTCTCTTCGTAAGTTTTCCAAACTAAATGGCAAAATTTTCATGTCAGCAAAATTATCTGGACCTAGCCCAAGCCTTTGATTAGTAGGAGTCAACTTTACGAAATTGCTATAAGCATTATCAAATGCAGGACCTTCATCTCCAAAATAATCTCTAATTGTTTTAAGTGGTGTGCCTGCGTCTGCAAATGCTTGTACCTCATCTGGCGTTGCTTGTGTAATGTTTAAAGCTCTTCGTCTTAGTCTATTGTTTATTTGTTCTAAATATGCAATGGGAGCAGTTTTTAATTTAGCAACTTCACCTAATTCTGGTCTAACTGCAAGTTGTGGTTCTTTTGCACCATACCTTGACAGCATACCTTTTGTTTTTTGAAAAAATACATCAGCCAATTCTCCTAATTTAATAGCAGTAATTGGATCTTCTAATTGAAAAAAAATGTCATCGACATTTGTATATTTTCTTTGCATAGCGTTAGTTACACCGTCTCTAGCCTCTTGCAAAGCACCTCTAATCAAGGCACCACCTTCTAGATTGCCACCCGGACCATATTGAATACCTTCATCCACCATAGCGTCCATAGTATCGTCAACTAATTTTTCTAATTTGTTTATGACTTTACCTTCTTGGCTACTTAATTCTGTTTTCATCTCAGCTATCTTTCTGGCTACTGCTCCCCTTTCACGAGCAGATACCCCTAACTCCCTAAACCTTTTTAGAAATTCTTCAAGTTTTACTTGTTGCATGTTAACTAGCCCTAAATCTTCATACAGAGATGCCATACCTCTAAGAGCAAATTTTACGTTTGGCAGATTTCTAGCGTTACCTAATATCTCCTCAGTCATAGCTTGGGCTCTAGCTGGTAACGGTCTATTAAATGCTTTCTGTGACGGTAGAAGACCTTCTTGAAATTTTCTTACGGTAACACCTTGAATAGGTTGTGTAGTTGCTCTCTTTAATTCAGCGTCTGTAGCTTCTCTACCCAAAACCCTATTTAACTTCATAACATCTATTGGGTTATATTGTTGTATCATAGACCTTTGTAAATGTAGATCATCAAAAGGAGCTTTTTTACCTAACATAATTTGATAACCAGTTCCTAAGATTTCACCTACGCCTTGACCAGTAGCTCCCAAAGCAAACTCAAACCCTAATAATTCTGCAATATCTTTAGCATCTTGTTCTTGAAAACCTGCTAATGCATCAACGACTTCTTCACCTGCCTTACCCCCTGCAGTTCCTATACCAGCTGCAATCGTTCTTTGAAAACGAGGTCCAAAAACTTTTTGATATTTAGCTAGAGTTTTAAGTAATCTTCCTTGAGGGGCCAATGCTGCGATAGCGCCAAATATAGGTCCAGCAGCACCAGAAAAATCTGCAATATCACGAATACCAAAACTGTTCTCGTCTATCATTACATTCTTCTCTACAGTTTCACCATTTTCTAAGGTAATGAAACTTGGTTTGATGCCTAGTGATCTTTGTCCATCTGGTGTCAAAGCCATTTGACCACGACTGTTATATAAAAAACCACTATCTCCTACATAATTTGTAGCAACTTTTTCTCTTTCTTCAAAGGTTTCTGCTCGTCCTAACCTTTGTCTGAAGAAGGCATCTTGAACACCAGTTTCATAATCGAATAAAACATCATCTAGATAAGATTGTCCAGCTTGTTTAACTAATTGTGTATTTATATCTCTACGGACTTTTTCTCTAGCTGTAGACTCATCTGGTGCATCTACTAGGACACTTTCACCAGAATCTCCAACGGTAACTCTGTATCTAGGCATTATTCGTCCTCTTCGTCATCTGCGACTTGTGTGACTGTTCCTGGTGTTGCTAATGATATTGTTGTGGTATCTTGATCTCTGTCCCCGCCATCCTCTGGGTCATAATTCAAATTTGCAACATAATCTTTGGCAGATTGTTCGTCATTAAGAATAACTAATTGTTGAACAATATCTGAGTTTAGTCTTTGTACCGTACTTGGTTGTCTAACATTAGCAAAATATTTTAGATTTGCTACTGTACTTCCACCAGTAGCACTTAAATCTTCTGTCAATCTGCTTCTTATATTTTTAAGTTGTGCTAGAAGAGCAGCTTGTGATGTAAATGCATTAAGATCCCCAAATATTTGTGCGACTATTTCTCTATCCAAGTTTGATATAGTTCTACCAGACTCTCCTAACAAACTTTTTACTTCCTCATTTCTAAGTGCCGTAATAATTAAGTCCACTCTAGTTCGTGCAGGTAGATCCTCAAATTTTACTGCACCACCACCAAAAGCGGCTTTACCTTGTTCTATAACCTTTAAAATAACACCATCAAGACCAAAAGCCTCTTTTCCCTTAGGACTCTTTAATAAGTTTATTGAGTAATTCAATCTGGCTAAGTTTCTTTCACTAGATTTGAAATTCTTAATATTACTGTTCAAAGACTCTTCCATCTCACTTACTGATTCAGCTAATTTATAATCCAAAGGTTCTGTTTGAATGCCTTTAGCAGCTCTTATAGCTGCATTAACACCAGCTTGTCCAACACTACCAGTTTTGCCAGCTTCTTCAGCAAAAAGTTTAAGAAAATTTAAAAATTGTGGACTACTTAAAAAAGCAGATCTTGATGGTCTAGGTATTTTTACTTCACTTTTAGTTTTGTCGTCTTTTTCTCTAATATTATAGCTCATACCTCTATATTCAAAAGATGTGGCTGAATCACCCAAAACTCTTTTTGCTTCCTCTCTTGCTTCTTCGACACTATTGAAAGCATCAAAAGGTCCACCTAGTTTAGTATCTAAATCACCAACATTAATACCTTGTGCTTTTAACTCTTTAATCTTTGCTCTAGCCAAATCTTTTTGTTTTTGTGAGGCATTTGGATCATTTATTATATTTTCTAATGCTAAGACTTGGTTATCTGGCGTAACATCTTCTAAAAATTCTTTAGTTTCTATATCAGAAATAGCCGAACCAATTGCACCAGGAGCAGTAAGACCAACTGTGAGACCAAGCGTTGTTGCTTGTGCTGGTTGTATTGCAAGTGGTATTTTACTTTTAATTCTGCTACCTATACCTTTGAAAAAAGGTTGTTGTGTCGCGGTTGGTGTTTTGCCTAATATTTCAGCAAATTTATTTTCTGGAATAAATTGTGTTTTAGCATCAAAGTTTTTGTTATTTACAATAGCTTGGCCTTGTGGACTATTTACATCATATGTTTTAGGAGCATCTTTTTTAGGTTTACCTAATGGAGTTTTGAATGCTTTTCCTACACTACCTTTTGAAATAACTACACCAGTTTGTGCTACAACTGGAGAGATAAAACGCCCCGCACCACTTACTAAAGCCCCTACACCTTTAGCTAACAACTCAGCCCTTTTACCGATAAATGGAATACTACCTGCAACAGCACCTAATCCAGCAATACCAGTACCAAATTTTGTTACAGCTTCTCCAAGCTGTTGTCTTCCTTGTACTCGGGCAGCTTCGGCAGGATCTCCAGTAGGTGATAATGTTAAATCTATAGGTTTTTTACTTACTTCATTACCTGATGAGTCCCTTTGTACTACAAAAAATTGCTCTTTACCATCTACACCAACTTGTCTTTCTATATTTTCATCTAAAACTATTGGATTTCTAAATCCTCTACTTATTTCTCTTGTTTGTACAATGTTGGAATCGGCTAGACCACCTTCTTGAAACATTCTTCTTTTAAAGACATTCACTATTATTACCCCTGCGGTTGTTGTTGTTGATAAGGATTTTTAAATGATGTATAAGCTCCAAGACCAGCTGCTAATCCACCAGCTACTGGATCTCTTGGTAATCTATATTGTGTGTCAACTCTTTGGAAACCACCAGTAAACTTAGGCAGTAACTGACCAGCTGCACCTAATACTTTTAACGGTCTATCTAACGCGTCTTGTTGTTGTTTGAATTGTGCTGATAGTCTATCTTGTGCTATTTGTCTTTGTTGGCCACCTAAATTCATAAGTTCAGACCTTTCTAATCTACCTAGAGTTTGTTGTTCACGCCCAAGTGCCCCAAAGTCTTTACCTAGACCTACAAGTGATCTTGTAATATCTCTACTTAAATCTGTTTTTTGACCACCTAATCCAAGCAAATCACTTGCTAATNTTCTTCGAGCACCAGATACATCTCTACCAAGACCAGCTTCAAATGATGCTGCTCTTTCTAAACCNCCTCTTTGAAATTGTGACTCTGCTTGTGCTTGTCTCATAGCGTCAGAAAAGCCTCCAGACCTTATGCCAGCTAGTGCTTCACCTAACCCTCTTCCAAGAGCTCTCTGTCTATCGGCAGCTGTTAGTCTAGCTCTAGATCCAAAGGCTGATTCACCACCAGTTTTTATATCTGCGGCTCTTTGTTCTATATCTCTNATTTCACCTGCTCGTAATACATCATCTATTGTTCTTTGTACTACTTGGTCTTCAAAAGGGTTAAAAAATCCTTGTGCTGATCTTGGGTCAAAACCAGTCAGACTAGCTCTTTGAAANTCTCTAGCTGAAGGTCCCATTTNCCCAAAAGAAGATAAAAGCCCACNTATNCCAGAGCCAAGTTGTGTTTCTGCTTGTTGAAAGTACGGATCCATAGTGGTTCCTGCTTGTTGTTCTCTTGTTATAGCGTCTTGTATAGATTTTTGTGTGACATCTAAAAACGGTTGGAATCCACCAATACCACTAACTGCACTTTGCAAAGCCCTTTGTTCTGCGTCTGAAAAATCTGCAAATTGTTGTACTGGAACATCTTGACCTAAACTTTGTTGTGTAGCTTTTTGTACTTGTGATAAGAAACCAGGAGTATCTTCAGAACCAAAATATAACTGTCTTAGTAAAGGATCAGCCATATAGTCTATTGCGTCTTGTTGTGCTATAACTGGCTCTATTTTAGCTTGGTCAATAACTTCTGTACCTAATTGTGGAAAGCCACTCATATCAGTACCTGGTGGTTGAAAAGAATATGGTACCCCTGCGGCTTGTGCAGCAGCGGGACTAGGATAAGCCTTGCCGTCAGGTCCATATACTATAACTTGGGTGCTAACACCACCACCTTGAGGTGTATAATCGTTCATGTCTACGTTACCTCCTGGTTGTGCCATTATGCTACTCCTTCAAAAAATTTCATTAACTTCATCATATTTTTTGCACCTCTTTGTCTATCTGGGTCTAACTCTGGTGCTATTTCCATAATACCACCCTTTTTCTTTTTAATCTTTACGCCACCTGCACCTAAATTAGCTTTTGCTGTCATAACAAATTCACCATCAGATAGCATAGCTGGTATATCGTCTGAGGTACCAGTACCAGGTCCAATAGACTCACCACCCTCTCTCATGTCTAACACTTCACCACCCTCGGCATAATCTGATTCACCAACTACAGAACCACCTTTTGCAAATGATGCTAAACCACCTTTAGCAAAATCTACATTAAATCCAGCTGAATATGGAGCTTGTACTCTCATATCTGGTCTAATTGTTGTTCTAATATCTCTTAACCCACCAGCTTCTCTTTCTAACTGTCTTTGTACGGCTTTACCATAAGCAGTAGACAAGGCTAATAATCTAGGATCAAGACCACCTTTAGATGGATCTAATGCGTCTTTTGCAGAACCAAAGATACCACCTCCACCAGGGTCAAAGCCTAGCAAATCGTCTAAAATTCTACTTTGGAAAAAAGATCTTTTATCAATACCTTTTTTTGGGTCATATACACTTGGATCTAAACCAAAAAAACTACCTATACCCGAGAGCGCCCTTTGGAAAATATTTTTTTTGGCCTCTTCCTCTGCTACTTTTGTTGCAGCGCCTTCTGCTGTTTCTTCTAGACCACTTTTTAACGAGTCCATAAGCTGATTTGATCTAGTAGTTTCAGTTCCAGTAACGCCTGCGCCAGTATCTGTACCAGTAACTTCTGTACCAGTTTCACCACCAGTACCTGCAGCTTCTGTCTCTCCACCACCAAATTTATTTGTGAAAAAGTCTCTAGCTCTACCCCCAAACTTTGTGCCAGTACCAGAGGCATCTGCCGTTAATTGACCATCTTTAAACCCTATATTTGTAAATGCATATGACTGACCTAAGTTTCTAACTAATGCCATAAAATCTTGGTCGCCTTTTGCTACATTAACGGCCACACGACCAGTATCATATATTTGTGCGGGTAACTGCCAAGGTCCAGGAACAAACTTAGCGACTTTAGCAACTTTGTTAACAATAGGTTTAACTTTTTTATTCCAGAATTTACCTATTTTTTTACCTAATTTTTTAAGAAAAAATTCTGGTAATCCAGTTTCTGGATTTATTGATACCATATCGGAACCAATCATTAATTCTGTTAGTTCTGTATCATCTTTTTTTAATATGTTTTCTATAGATTTTTTGATTGTTGGATTCTCTTCTAGAAAGTTAGGTGGTAGTACGACTTCACCTACAGTTAAGTGAGCTAACTCTGTATCTCCAAATCTGCCTTTATTTTTTAAACTTTCTATACCTTGCATATTATGTAATTGTAACCGTTACACTTCCAAGCGAACTTGTCGCACTCAAACCACNNACATACGTTCTATGTGATGTTAGATCAATAAATTCTGTCCCGTCAAAAACTTGCAATACTTCTGTAGTCGTATTGAATATGAGCGTGCCTCGTTGAAAGTTCAACTTATCACGTTGTGTTGTAGTTAATTGTATCGTATTTAGTGGGTCAAAACTACCTAAATTAATTTCTAATATACGGACTAATCTGTTAAAAGTTTCGGTATCTACTGTACTACCAGAAGAAATTGGTAATCTTGTAGGTAAAAGTTTTGCCATTTATCTTCTGCCGTCTGTTCTAAGGTCTAATCTAGTTGCACCTAATCTCCATCCTATATCTAAATTTCCTACATTTCCATCATTAGATGCTACCCTTAAAACAGCTTGTCTACCTCTTCCTCTAATAAAATTCTGTTGTGTAGTAGGGGTTACATTAGAGGTAGCTACTGTTGATAATGAGTCTCCTGGAAAATTTCTTACTTTGGTTACTAAGTTAAGATTACCAGTATTTGTTAAGAATTTAATATCTGGTATCAATTTTTTTAAAAATGTAAAACTATCACCATCACCTAAATCGAAGTCTGAAGATTCAATAAAGACATTTGTCATTTCACTGCCATCATCATTAAAACCAAATTCATGTTCAAACAAACTATTACTACCTACTGCTTGAGGAAATGGCTCTACACCAGAGTCTAACCAAACGGTTCTTACTAATTCTCCATAATACCAAACTTGTTCTTCGTAGTTATAAATCACATATCTATCTATTTCTTGTGAGTTTTCAGATGGATAAAACCAACCTATTTCGTTTTCTTTATTGTTTGTAAAAGCAGATACTTTATATGCTTGACTACTATTAAAATTAGAAAATACAAAATTTAACACACTACAAGGCAGTTTTTGTACTGTACCGTTGTATACATAAAAATTATCATAAGACATGAAAAACACACCTTGAGGAGCAGTAACAGCTGCATTAGGTCCTACTAAGCCAGTAGCCTCATTTATTAGGTTTACTGAAAAGGTAAAAGGAGGTCCAGTAAATTGCATACTATAAACAGAGGTGTCTGTAAAAATAACTATTTCTTGTCGTGATTTGACTGCACCTACAATGGTAGACCCAGACGAAAGTCTTAACGATCCAGCAGTATTTGTAATTTTTGGTTCAAATTCTAATTCGTTTTCTTGGTCGGAAAAAGCTATAAACATAGGATCTACCGACCCAGTTCTTGCAGTACCAGCAGCATTAAGTTGGTCAGCACCCAAAACTACAAGATGTCTGTCTATTTCAGATGTTATTACTTGTAATCCCTTGGTTGGGACTAGATTAGCGTTTGTTATNCCAGAAAGTTCTACTGCTCTAGTGCTTAATCCTCCACTTTCTANCCATCTAAATATACCACCAGCTCTAGCATTAATAATTAAATTTTCACCAAAATTGTCATGTGACCATAATCTAAGTTGGTTTGTCTCTGATAAAGCTGCTGTCGTACCCCAAGTCCCATCACCCCATGCATTTGCACCCCAACCAGTAGATGAAACATAAAAATCTAAACCTACATTTATTTGATAGGCACCTACCACACTAGAACCACCATTACCACTATCAGAAGCATTAGCAGTTACTGTTGAGCCAGATGTATCTTTAGCTGTAATTTTGTATGAATTTGCATTTACTATNCTATCTATTTGATACTCTTGATTTAAAACGGCAGCAACTACATTACCACCTAAAGAGGAAGCTCCACTAAAAGTTACAAAATCGTTTTTTACTGCACCATGTGCGGTATCTGATACTGTTATCTCAGAAGAACCATTTGATGCACTAAATGTCACATCACCAGCAGAAGTTGTTGATCTTATCGGTGTAACATCATTTAAAGATGTGCCTTCTTTTATTAAATATTTTTGATGTGTTCCTATACCCAAATATTTAGTGCCGTCTAATGCTATCCAATTATGCAAAGCTCTAGCAGTACCAGTTATCGTTGAGCTTGTAGTTTTTCTCCAACCACCAAATTTTTCTGGTCTACCAGACCTAAATCTAATTAAATTACAATCAAACCAACCTCCCTCGTTATCGTAGGCAGTACCCTCTCTATTGATTCCTGGTCTAAATTGTAGTTTTTGTAACGGCATTTTTTATCTCATCTACTATTGTAATAGATCTTCTCAAACTTTTTAAAGCATCTATATCTTCTAAATATTCTACCTTTTTCTGATATTTATTTCCTATTTTATAGTTAGCTACAAATTCAACAATATTATCTGGTAAAAAAACGAAAGCAAATATGTCTACTTCTGCTGAACTATAATTTTTTTTTATTTTATTTACTTTTTTCCTTATATCCCACCTAACATATGTAGAACTATGGTGTTTAAAAGGTGATTCTGTTGTTTTAACTTGTATTTTATAAGATTCAGAGGACGATTGAGCTAGAAAATCATATCTAGAACTTGGTGATGCTTCAAAGACTTCTTCAAAGTGTCTGATTAAAAAACTAGCAGCAAGGTATTCTCCTGCTCTGCCTATTCTTTGAGTAAAAGCCATGCTTTTCTCCATTATAAATATTAGTTATATCAATCATAAACAATATTTATATTAAGATAAGTTGTTTCTTATAATTAAAGTTATAATACTTGTAATTAAAATGCCTAACAAACCTATTATTGATTTATTACCAGCATCAATTTTACTTCTTATTTCTTTAACATCAGAATCAATTTCCTCGAACTTGCTGAATGCAGTTTTCCAACGCTCTGAACATTCTTTTTCATGAACAGCAAGTTCTAAGTGTACGTCTGCAGCCGTTTTTCTACTCATTTTTTTATCTTAAATTTTAAGGCTATCAAGTCTAAATAATCGTATAGTTTACTTATTAACTTATCATCTCTTTCACTTGGTGTTAGTGTAGACAGAATAGAAGCTAAACTTATTACTATAGATAAACTTATAATTAAGTCACTTAGCCAATTTAACAAATACATCATTTTTTATACCTCCAGACTCTTTTCCAAGCCTCATTTTTGTGTTTAGTTTTTTTGTTATCTGGTATATATTTGCCTTTTTCGTCTCTTTGACGAACCCATACAAATCCTAACCATTCTAATAATTTATTCCACATTTTTTTGTTCTTCTTCGTTTTGTTCTTCTTCTGGTATAAGAGGTTTTAATCTTAACACTAATTCCTCTCTTATTTTACTAACCTGCGAAATTTCTGATCCATTCCAAGCACCTTTTTTACAAGAGGCATCAACCAAAGTAAGCAAACTTAACAAAAGTTGTTTCTCATCCATTATTTTCTCCTTATGTTCCTAGTTGTTTTTCTACCGAACTAGGATTTATTTTTTCATTAATGTTAGATTCTATATCACTTTTTATTTGTAATACATTTTCTGAACCCATATTATTTTCTACCCAACCTTCCACTATTGCAGGTGTTAGTTCTGACCAAGGTATAAAATTTGATAGATCAGATGTATCTAAATAAACTCTGCCTATTGATGTTGCAGAATAATTTTTGCCATCTGGGTCTTGATGAGAATCATCAATACCTGTTAGCTTATAATGCACTTTATGTACTACATCTGACAATCCATCTTTGTTAGGATAAACTTCACAATCTGATACATTCCACTCAAAATTAATCATTATGATACTCCTTTCAGTTGTTGTATTTCATTTTGTAAAACTTCTATTTGTTCTTGTTGTTCTTGTATAGCTTTCACCAAATTTGGTACTAAAGGCGCATAATCTAACTCCCACTTTACTGTTTCTGAACCAACTGTTACACCTCTAGCATGTTCTCCTATATCATCAAAGGCTTTTTTATATGATTGTGCACCAAAACCACAACCATCAGTAACACCTGTTTCTTCTCTTGTATATTTGATCGGCTCTAATTTAGATATTAAATTTAACCCAGCAGCTGGTCCTGTAATTTGTTTGTATCTTTCATCAGATTCAACTGCTAGTGAAATAGTGTCGCCTGAAAGATCATAATCTAATTTAGCTAAACTTGAGTTAGCATTTTTTCTGTAGAATCTCATGAATCTATAAAAAGATGCGTCACCAGTATCAGAATCTAATGCTAAAACTGCATCATCATTATTACCTGTTTTCTTAATATTGCAGGCTTCATTTTCAAATGTGCTACCACTACCGATACGGACTAATTCACTTGTATTAATTACACCATCTGATTCAATAGCAAATCTTAAATTTTGACCATTAGTATAGAAGTCTATAGAACCAGTATCAGTTCTAAATGAAAAGTCATTAGCACTACCACCAGATTTAAGAGCATTACCACCACCAATGAAACCGTAGTTTGTAGATCCGTCAGTAAGTGATATACCAGTATTCCCTGCTCCTGCTGTTAAAGCTAAAGTATTGCCGTTAAAAGTAGCATTAGCCTCACCTTCTAATGTGTTAGCTGTGCCACTACCAGTTATTAGTCTGTTATCTGCATTATTGTTAATAGTAGTCCCAGAGCCAGAAGCGAATGATAAAGCACCACTACCATTAGTTTGTAAAACTTGTCCGTTAGATCCATCAGATGTTGGGAAAGTATAAGCTCCATTAAATTGCACTACTTGGCTTTCATTTATACCTATAGCTACGTTAGAGCCTACTGTACTGCCATTTCCGATCAATAAATCATCAGCAGAATCGTCAAGTGCGATATAAAAATCCTGCGCGTTGCCGTCAAATACTATAGAAGTATCTACTGCTGCCCCATCACCTATAACAACTGAATCATCATCTAATGTTAATATTGAGTTTGTGCCTACTGTTGAGCCTACACCTACCACCAATTTATCAGCACTATCATCTAATCCAACATAAAAATCTTTCGCGTTGCCATCAAAGACTAGGCTTGTGTCTTCTGCTCCTGCATCTCCTATAGTTAAACTAGGTGTAGTGCCATTTATAACTACTGGACTTGCAATAGAAATACTGGATCCGTCTGCTGACAAACTATCTAAAGCTATATCCCCTACATTTGTTATGTTTGAATCGTTAAAGCTAGTAGCTCCAAAAGAGTTAGAAGCGGCAGTTGATGTAATACCATTAGCGGCGGTAATACCACCACCATCTGCAATAGTGATGGCATTATCTCCATCTGTAAAACCTATATTTGCTGTTTGTACTTCACCACTTACTAATAAGTCGCCACCAACTGAGGCATCATCAGTTACTGTTAAATCATCACTAACTTTTAAATCTACTGTTGATAAACTTGCAAAAGCATCATTTACTGCGCCACCAGAACCTGCACCATCTAAATAAACCACTTTTACATCACCAGGACCTATAGTTACAGTAGAACCACTACCTTGTTTTATTATTATGTTTTGACTACCAGAAGTGCCATTTTCTATAAAATGTAATCTTTTTAAAGTGTTAGGACCTATTGTTATAGTACAAGCACTATCTAATGTGCCTGTATATTTAATATACATAGCTCTGGCTTCATCTGCTGAGCCATCTGCTACGGTTGATGCGTGTGTATCAGCATTTGTTGTGATTGCTTCTGTGCCAAAACCTAGTCCCTCTCCTACTAATTCTAAATTTGTGTTTGTTGATGTTCCCCAAGTTCCAGACTCATCACCTGTTGCGATTTCTTTTAATCTTAAATTGTTTACATATGTTGCCATATTCTATCCTTTTACAAACTTGTCCAATTTGGAGTTTGTGTAGTTGTTATCTCATTATAGTTTGGAGTTTGGCTTGTATCAACCAAAGACCAAATTAAAACAGATCCTAAACCTGTTGTTCCTTGTACACCAGTTAACAAAACATTTGCCTTACCGATAGTAGAGACAGAGCCTAATGCACTTGTCAAAGCAAATCCAGAAACTACCACTACTTCGTTTTCATGAACTACTATAGTTCCTAAAGAAGCAGTAGCGCCTTGTTCTGTTACTGGAACATTAGCTAAACCAATAATAGCTACTGCCCCTAATCCAGAGGTAGCTCCTTGTTCAGAAACTGGTATATTTGCAGCAGCTGATTGTGCTGTTGTGCCGAGTGCGGATGTAGCTGATAGACCAGATACAGTAACTTCTATATCGGCTGGTTGACCCCAAGGGCCAGATCCCCAGCTATCTCTACCCCAACCTGTATCTATAGCCATAGGGCACCTACCCCTAAGCTATAGTGATTATTGCGTTTGCACCTGCTGTTGGAAAAACTATTGTAAAATCCCCAGCAGTAGAGGTTTTAGATGCTCCAAAGCTGATTGTAGCTACTGATTTGTCTGAATTTGTATCGTTGTAAATTAAACATCCACTTGCAGTTATAGTAGCAGTAGAAAAAGTTAAATTTGCAAAATCTACAAAAGCAGTAGTTCCTGTAGAAGATGGGGCTGCTATTCCAGGTGTAAGAGCTGCACCACCCGCTGTATAATTTGTGCCTGTAATTTGTCCAGTTAAACTTGTAGCATATGCTGTAGTGGTTGCACCTAAAGATGCAGTTGCACCAGCGTATAGAGCTAGTTTGAATGAATTACCACCAGACGCAAAATTGTGCACTCCTTGAAGAAGTTCTTTTTTAAAACTTGTTGTTAAAGCTGATGAAATTGCCATCTATAATCTCCTAATTATGTTTGCTAAGTCGGTTTCGTTACCTTTTACTAATTCTTGTATGACCGTACCTTTATATGATTTTAAAGCATTATTAATATAAATCAAACAAACTTGGTAAATTGCGTCTTTGTAAGCTATAGCTTGTTGTGCAATATGTGGTTCTTGATCCTTTGAATAAGAAACAATTTTATTAGTAAGTTGCTCTGCCCAAAACTCTGGAGTATGACCACCATTACTGGATGTCACAACTTTTATATCACCTAATTTTGGTTCAGCGTTTTGATTCATAACTAATATTTATAATTAATCATAATTAATATTTATTTGGTTCTGGTGGACTTTTTTTGTGTGAGTCGTATCTATCGAGTAAGCCACCCTCTTTTTTTACTTGTGGTATTTCTATTTCACTTACCTTTTTTACATGCGGATTACCATGACTATCTAAACCAATAACTCTAGGATCATCTAACCTATGATAACCATATAATTTATCTTCTGACGGTATGTTTGCATCTAATAAACTAGAGCTTTGTGCTACATCTACTTGTATGCCTTTATCTAAGCATTTAGCTAACCAAAACTCTACACAACCTCTACCAGCNTCTGCATATCCAGGATTAGATTTGTATGTAAAATCAACACCAAATAATGATACTTTTCTTACATCATTCCAATAAGCAAAAGCTACTGCATAAGCTACAGTATTGTTTAAATACCAACTTTGTGTATCTGCAACGACTTCTGCTACTGGATATTCTACAAGTCCGGGACATCTTTCATCTAACTCACATGTGTAGATAGGGCCTTTATGTTTTACTAGCATTTCTCTCATACAATCTGTTTGACCAGCAGCATCTGTTGTGTCCAAAAATCTAGATGCGGGATCCATCATAAAAAGTCTGTCGTGAAATATTACACTACCTACTGCGTTTATAGCCCAAACTTCATCAAAATTTACACCATGTGTTTTAGCAATATTAAACTCATACCAGCTGTTACCTAATCCAACTATAGCTACGGCAGCTTGTTTAAGTTTTTTGATTGGTTTCTGTGCTTTCATGTTCTAACTCCCATTCTTCCATTTGTTTCACAATGGTTGGTAATTCTGCATCTTGGTTATTTTCGATACATTTTATGAAATGTAATTTTAATAAATCCCAAGCGTATTTACGCGTTACTGGTTTATTCATGTACATATACTCTCCTTATTATGTAACTTGCTTTCTTAAAGCATCATAACGATACTCGTCTTGTCTACCTCTTGCTTCTGCTCTATTTTTTAATCTGTCTATTTCTAACTTATATCTAGTTTCATATAAAGCCATTAAATCTGGTTCACCTTTTAAAAATACATATGCTTCAGCTATACAAGCATACAGTAACCCATTTCTTGCATTTTTTGACAACCAAGTGCCAGTTGTATCTGTGACTATAGAATTAGGCTTGTAAAGATAAGATAATTCTACAGAGTAATCACTATCTGGTATTGGTGCAATAATTAAGGTAGAACCGTTATCAGAGCCGCTTGATAGTTGTTTGTCGTATTGTGCGTAGTAAAGTGGTAATCCTCTCAAGGAAGTATCAGATATATCCTCTGCGTATTCCTGCATGAAAGTTGGGTGTTTTTTATCTAGATAATGATAATCACTACTAGAGTCTATTACTGCTAAACTAAAAGGTAAAATAAAATCAGTAGGACATGTTAAAAATCTGCTACCAGTAGATACATTACCATTTACATTTTTCCTAAAAAAATCAAATTGTACATCTTCAAAAATTCTTTCTTCTGCATTTTTTATAATGTCATCAAGTGAATTTACAAAAGTTGTTTCAGAGGACTCGACATAATTTTGTATTAAAGTTTTTAACTCTGATAAAGTCATGATGTAGTAATAGTAACACTTCCTAAACTAGAAGTCGCAGAAAAGCCGTCAAAGTTTGAACCAATGGTATCAGTATTCGTGAATACTCTGCCAGGAGTATTTTCTTTGTCATTATTAGGACGAGGGTCATATATAGCTTCTGCATCTGCAACATGTGTAGGTGGTTCTAATTGTGGGTGTTTTTCTTCGTAACACTCTGGACAAGTTTTAAGACCGTTCCATTCTTTACGAAGTTCTAATAGTTTATACCGAAAACCACATCTATCACAATGGGCTAAGGCAAATTTACCTACTGCATATGACATTAATAAGCACCTCTAGAGAAAGGTCTAATTTTAAAAGAGGCTCTATCTTCATCTTGATCTGCCGCTCTTCTAAACTCTTCTTCGTATATAGCTTTAAGTTCTGCTGTTCTTTGTGGTGCTTTTTTTATACTTATGTAATAAGCAAGACCTGCTGCAAAACAAGGAAAGAATCTAAATGGTATATCCATAGTGTTTCTTGCGTTATCTGCATCATCCATTCTTGTTAATTTACTAAATCTTATAATGTCTGTAGAGTTTTCTGGTGCGGGATATAAAAAAAGTGTTGGGTTGTTTTGTTTATCAAGAAAAAATTGTGACGGTCTAGATTTTGTAGCTTTGTTCGGTATATTAAAATATTCTGACCTAGATATTCTATCCATGTTTATATCTGTAGTTGTAGAACCATCTGTTCTTCTTACAACCACATCTAAAATATCTATCACATTTGTGCCTAAATTATAACTAGCAGTACCTTCTGTAACAGTTTGTGTGCCAGTTTCTATTGTCCATTGGTTTAAGCCTCTGTTAGCCCACTCAGCTAACATGAGATTAGCAGACCTAATTGCTGACTTTAGATCATATCCAGTTCTAAGCTCTATACCACATCTCTCATAGGCTTCTTCTATAAACTCTGTTATGTTGGGTTCAAAATTTGTACTACCTGATACTGCCATTATTCTTCATATAAATTATTAAAGGTAATTGATGGATCAAGATAACTTTCATGCCCCTCTGCTGAGTGTGTCCATTGTGACGGTTTAAAGTCTGGGGCACCTTCTCCAGTTACCCAAAGAGCAGGGCTTGTAGCTCTTACCCTATTATTTGGTAAAGCAACTAAATTACCTTTCCATTCACAATCCTCTGTTATATATAATACATGACTTTGTTTGTGTTGTGCAGAATCATCTGCAATATGTGAATTCGTATAATCTACAGTAAACAAATATTTGCTAGTAAAAAAATTACCATCAATCTTAGCTAACCAAGGTGAAGAGCTTACTCTATCCATTACAATAACTGAATGTTCTCTAGATTCACAATCCCAAGGTTGTGCAATATGATTTTGCATCGGTTTAGGAAAATCTTCCATAGGCATATCAGCCACTAACGCTTGTATAGGCATACGAGCCCACATAGCACCTCCATGAATATTTGGTTCGTCATTATCATCACAATTAGATTCTTCACCAGTAAAAACTACTTGGAAACTTAACGATCTGTCTGGAATTGTATTTACGGCTATTGCTAGAGCATGTATATACTCGTCATGATATTTTTCATGATTATGTGTAAATTCTCTCCGCACCCAACACTTAAAATGTGGAATGTTACTTATTAAATGTGACACTAATTATTTTTTAAATTTTTGTCTTCTTCTGTTTGCATTACCTGCAATTATGCCACCCTTAGATTTTTTCATGACTTTGCCGCCTTTAGACTTCTTCATCATCATTCCGCCCTTAGACTTTTTCATCATCATGCCACCTTTGGATTTCTTCATCATCATGCCACCTTTAGACTTCTTCATGACTTTTCCACCTTTGGATTTCTTCATGACTTTACCGCCTTTAGATTTCTTCATCATGCTACTGTTTTTTGATTTTTTCTTGTAATGTCCTGGCATATTAACTCCTAACTCATTGTTGTGACTTTACGTTTGTCAGACATAACTTTACCACAACCTTTTGCGATAAAGCCACCTTTTTTCATTTTAACTTTATTCTGCTTTGCCATAGCCTTTTGTATAGCCATACCTCTAGCTTTTTCATACTTTGAAAATTTACCGTCTTTATTTAAATCTGCTTTTTTACTAAGTTTCACAAAGCCTCCTTCTTTAAGTTTAGTTGAAACATTTATAGGTTTACCTTTTCTGTTTGGGTTTGGATCTTCTCTTCTTTTTCTTTGTACTATTTTTGCTCTAGCTTCTTTTGACATACCTTGTGCTTTTTTCTTTGGTAAACATCTTGGTTTGCCTTCTGCTTTTTTTCTGCCTCCACATGAGCCAATAATGTTGCCTTTGGCATCCATACGAACCCATTCTTCATCTAACCAAGATTGTAGTTGTCCTTTGCTCATCTCAATCTATCTTGTAAAACTGCGCCTTGTCCTCTAATAGAAACTAACCCACCACGAGATTTTTTAACTTTTTTACCTTTTGCCTTTTTAGCGTAATTTGGGTCTTTACAATATTTAGATGCCGCTAGATTTGCATAAGCACTTGGGTAAACATCAAAAGTTCTTTTAGCCCATGCTTTTCCCTTTGGACATATTTTACCTTTACTTTTTACTTTCTTAGCCATTACTTTATCTTACCATGTTTTCTTCTTACTTTGTCTTTACCCTTTTTGAAAATACTTGCTACCATATTTTTACCCATAACTTTTGCTCTTTGCTCACCTACGGTTAATATTTGTATTTTTCTAGCAAAAGACTTACCAACATTCAAAACTTTTTTGACAGTCTTTCTTGCATCTTCTGGTGTTGCAAACTTTATAGATACAGTATCTTTTGGGTTTTCGTCAGTATATAACCGTCTACCACTACCTTTTGGTTTTTTTCCTGTTCCTACTTTTGGATCCCTTTTTTTGCTCATCTTTTATTATTTTTTTTATGGTATTAGATTGTTTTTTGTGCAGCCTAGATGCTTTGTTAAGTTGTCGTGATACTTTTTTTAGCCTTCTAATCATAATCCTTGTCCTCTATATTTTTTAAAACTTCTTTTCATATTTTTGTTCATAGTAGAAGTACCGATATTATTATAACCTATTGATGTTTTTTTACCTCTTCTCCCACAAACAGGCACATGATCTCTAGCAAGACCCTTAGCTTTTCTAGGCATCTAGCATCTCCAACGTCTTCTTGCTTGTCTTAATCTTGAGTTAGGATTTTTTGCTGCTTTAGGAAACTTTTTCATTTGACCAGCGGATCTGGCACAAAAAGATTTACGTCTTGCTTTTTCTTTTTTTGTTAGATTTTTCTTTTTAGTAACTGCTGTTTTGAGTTTACTACCAGGATTGTCTCTCCTGTATTTGGCAACTCCAGCTTTTGTCATGCCAGCACCCTTTTTTGTGGGTCTGAAATACTTTTTAGTTTTTGGTGGTTGTTTGTCTCTTTTACGAGCCATTCAAATAATCCTTAGTATTCTTTTACAAGCTCTAAGATTATTGAATATGTGTCACCGCTTGAATGCCCTACTGTAGTAAATAAAATGTCTCCTGTTTTTCCAGAGCCTGCATTATTAGGAATACCAGTAAAATTGTCGTAGTATTCATCACCCGTGCTGTCTGCGGGCAAACCAGTTATCAATACATTGGCAGTAGCATCAAAAAGTAAATTGACACCCATACCACGACATGCCCAATAAATTCTTTGAATTGTTACACCAGTACAAGCAGCTCCACTTCCATTTGCTTGTAAACTAGAAACATCTACTTTGACAACATTACTTTCACCTGTACCATCAGAGACATTAGTAAATTTCAAGACGGCCTTTTTTTGACCGTCCTGAATTATTTGTGATGTAACTGTGTCAGCCATTATCTTTCTACCAATACACTTACATAGTCAACAACTAGACTCTTAGCTGCTGCCTCACCTGCTTGAACTGCAAGTGTGACTGTAAGCTCTTCATTGTTAGGTAGGTTGGTATTAACTACCCCTACTGGCTCTGCGTTATTGATAGCATAGAATACTTGACTAGAGTTAGGATCAATAAAAAATGATGCCGTTACAAAAGTATCGTTCACCATAGTGTGGATGCCTGCACTCTCAGTTTCTGTAGAATCTTTTTCAACTACAAAGTCTAAATTAGTATCACCATCATCTTTAGTAAAGAAGATGCCATCTGAAACACCATCAATAGCTGTTGTATCGGTTATTGCTAAACCGATTAAAGCATCAGATTGTGTAACATCACTTAATTTAAATCTGCATGAGAAAAATGCTCTTTTATTACCATCTATTAAAAATGATTCACCTTTTAGCTGTAACTCTTCTGAGTCATTGTCTGCATCATTAGTAGTAACTATAAGTTGACCACCAGCTCCGCTTGTGATTTGAATTACTTCACCAGAATCACCACCACCATCTGTTGATGTGATAGTCCAATCACCAGATACATAGTTCATGAAATCATTAAAATACCCATAATACGTTTGATCTGACGGATATGGTTGAAACATAGGTAAGTCCTTTTTGGACTTAGAGGAGACAGTATTACCTGCCCATAAAATTTGGTTTTGAAAATGTGGATTAGACATAAGAACTCCTTTCTTTTTAAATGGAACGCTTCATGCGCCTCATTATGCTAATAACTAAATTTTATATTAGGCTTAACTATATATCAACAGGTAAATCATCTTTACCCTTTTCAAGCGATTTTACTGCTTTGTATAATTCTTGATAAGTATTTTTTATTTTTGGGTCTTTTCCACAAATATCTAATAAATCGGCACCAATCATTTCTACTAAACATTTAGCAGAAAATATTTTTTTCTCAATCTCTTCTAGAGATTTTTTTCTTTCATCCATATTTTTTAAAAAGAATTTTTTAGATAAAGATAAGTTTATCAGTTTTTTTTCTAAAGATGTATAAGAGTGCCAATCTCTTATCTGTTTTTCCGATCTGCCACACCCCTTACATATGACATCTCCCCAAGTTGTGCTGCATCTACCAATACAAGGGCTGTCAGATAAGGATGTTGACTCTCCTATTATTTGACTCAAATTACTCATGCATCTACTCCAAGTAACATCATGAATATACTATAAGTAAGTTTATGTGTCAAAAAAAAAGGGCCCCTAAAGGCCCTTTGTAATACTGAGTTAAAAACTGTACTACGAGTTCTTAATTAAGCTCCTTGAGAACCGTCAACACATCTCCAGTTAGAGAACCCAAATGAGTATCTCTCTCTAGCTTTGTATCTCATGTTTCCAGAATCGAAATCTCCTTCTAAAGAAGTTTGCATTGGAGATCTAACAAAATACTTAAATCCGTCAGGTACATCTGTTTTAAAGAAATATGCATCTGGATCATTTAAGTAATGATTAACCACATATCCTTCTGGTAACATACCTTGGTTTACAACGGAGTTAATGTCGTTGTCAGAAGTTCCTACTCTTCCTGGTGAGCTTAATAGTCTATCAGCCACAAATTGAAGTTGTGGTGGAACTATTAATTTTACACCTTGGAGAGCAATATTAAGACCTCTATCATCTGTTTGAGTAGAGATTCTAATAAGTGCATCTTCTATTGAAGTTTCATTCAAATCGGCAAATGTTGATGCTCTATTAGCAGATACAGCACCACTTGAAAGTGGGTGTGAACTGTTAATTAGAGAAACTCCATCACCGCCAGGGAATGAACTTGAGAAAGCATTATTCAATACATTTGCTGCTTTAATTTGCTTAGTATTTGCCATACTTCTAGCTAAAGCCTTTGTATATCGAGAACCAAGCCTGTCATACAGATTGTCCTCAACAGCCTCTTCTGTTAAAGCGAATGCAAGTGCAACTGTTTCATGCTCGTATCTTGCAGTAAAGCCTTCGTTTGCGTTGTCGAATGAAACACCTTCACCCTCTGGTTTTACAGGGGCATTTCCGAAGCCAACAATCATTACTTCTTCTTCAAAAGCTCTGTCTGATGATTCTTCTTCATAGATTTCTGCATGTTCGTTATCGTAACGTGCATATTCCATACCGAACAAGGCATTTAAGCCCGGCTCTAGTTCTTTTGCTAATTGTGCTCTATTAATTGCCATGATTATTTACTCCTTAAACACCAGCTGTGTTTTCATAAGCGTGTTCATTTATCTTTACGATAACATTTACATTAGCTGAACCAAGCTCGTCATTTTCAGAATCTTTTGACACACCAACTATTCTATAGTTAGCAGCAGCTGATCCTGATGAACTAGCAACTTCAGCTTTTGATTGACCGTTTAAAGTCGAACCGGCTGTATACGCTATATCTACATTAGCACCAATATCTGTTCTAGCTAAAGAACCAGTACATTGTACTTCATATAGATTTAGAGGGTTATCCTCAACAAAGGCTACAATATCTCCTGTTGCTGTTTGGGCAGCAGGGAAATGAGCAGAGAATTCTACTTCTTTGCTACTTGAATTTACGAATTTACATCCTCTGAAAATACCTAAAATTTTTACGTCACCAGCGGCATCAGCTACGTCGATGAAACCACCAGTTAACAGTTTTACTGGATCTCCAGAAAATATTCCTTGAGTAGAACCTGATTCGATATTGTACTCGTGCACAGAACCACTCTGTCCACCACTACCAAGTGATCCAACCAGCTTAAACCCAAAAGGGGCATCTTGATTTGCCATAATAACTCCTTAAAAAATTATTTTCTTTTACCGCCTCCAAATGTAACACTTGAAGTTCTCCTTGGAGACATTATTGGAGAACGAGCATCAGATTCTTTCATGAGGTCGTTATCTACCGCTTCTTGAGCAGAATCGGTTCTGCCTTGGTAGTATGCGTTACGTTCGTTTCTTGTTTCCTCTGGAATCTTAGCTAGTAATAAACCTCCTACACTTACCACACCAGCGTGCTTACCGTCTTGTAAGGATGGTAAATCAAAATCTCCTATCTCTTCTGAGCGAACGAGTTCAAAACCCTCTCTCATCCTAGACATGACATTTTTTTTATCATCTTCATTCAAAACTTCTGCTCTAATCCATCTATAGATATATCCTGGGGGATTAGGTGGAGTTTCTAACATACTTGGGGGTGCCCAAGGTTTGCGTGTTTCTTCTTTAACACGAGTTTCAGCAGAGCGGGACACTCTGTTATTGCTTACAAATTTCCCTTTATTATCTCTTTCCATTTTGTTTACCTTCTAACATGTTTTGCGTACTCACTAAGAGGTACGTTAAGTTTTTTTGCCATAGCTACTTCCGATGGAGATAGCTTGACTTGTTTTTTTGAACCTTTTACTTTTGTGTCCGCTCTGTTAGCAGATGCCACTCTTTGTTGTGGTTTTTGCTTCACATCAAATTTATGCGGAAACTCTTGTTTGATTCTATTATCTACCTCAGTATAATACTCATCTGACTTTGGGTCAAAGCCTTCTTCTTCAACCAATTTCCTATGAATATTAAAAGCGGCTAGTGTCATAGTCTCATCTTCACCAAACCAAGTGTTTTGATCTGCCCAACTTTGGGCTTTAGGATCTGGCTCTGATGGAGCAGTTTGATTGTTAGGTACATTTTGCTGATAGCCTTGAGGATTACCATAAACCACTTGTTGATTATTTTCTTGAAGTTGATCTTGGTACTCTACTTGGCTTTTGCTTTGTAGTATCTTACTTTCTTCTACTGCTATCTTAGCTAATATATCTTGAGCTTTTGCAACTTTATCGTAATCAGAAACCTCATGAGCATTTTTCAAAGCTGCTTGAGCTTGTGCTCTTTGTGATTTTAATCTGTTTTCTGCTTCTGATAAATAAGACCTATCAAGAGAAGAGCTTCTTAATTTAAGCCCTCTATTTTCCTCTTGTAGTTGTTGTGCATAATTATATGCACTATCTTTAGCTCTTTCTTCCTCTCTTAACCGTCTAGTAAGATTGGATATACGTTTTTTAACTCTCTCTGAGTAATCACCAAGTTCACTATCACCTTGTGATTCCTCCTCTGATTGAGCTTCGACAACCTCTGGTTCACCATCTTGAGAACTAGGGGCTGGTTCAGATACATCTTCCGAAGGGATTTCTACAACCTCCCCTTCTTCGATATTATTTTCTATTTCTTCAGCACTCATTTTTACTCCTATACTGCAACGATGTCAGTAGGGTCGTGTATTGTTGCTATAACTTCATCATCATTTATGATTCTACATTCTGCATCATCACCAAGTTTGAATCTAGCACCAGCATAACGGCCTATCAACACCCATTGTTTTTCACTACACCATTTCTCTCCAGAAAATCTTTTGTCTTTATAACATAACGGTCCCATTTTTACTACATATGCACATACGGTCGCTAATGTTTCTCTATCTACAGCAGACTGTAACAAGTGTATGCCACCTTTAGACACACCTAAGCCAGCAAAAGGTAATATTAGCATACGCCAACCAGTAGGTTGTGGCATTCTCTCTATTACACTTTTATCTAATAAACTTGGATCTAGGACTCTTGATTGTTCGGGTACATATGCTTGGTCAAGCTCTTCCCCTGTTTTTTCGTTTTCGACTTCTATTTGTTTTGCAACGTGATTAGGTACTATTACCTTGTTGTTCGTCTTCTTGGTCATCTTGTATTACTCTTCCCAGCAGTTCTCTAAGTTCCATCTCTACGTCAACCAGAGAACTGTAACGTCCACGCAGATATTCATATTGCGCCATGTCTTTGACACCCGCAAGTAACGTATCTTTCACGTCTTCTTTTCTCTCTCGAATATGTTTGGTCAGTTTATCCCTAACCCAGATTACGGACATTAATAAATACCAGAGAACTTAGTACCGTATTCTGCGATACCAACTCCTTTTGATTTACCTTTACCCATACCTGGCTTTGGATTTACATCAGCAACAAAACTCTCTTTTTTTGAATAAGAAAGATTACCCTTATTAGAGTAGCCTTGTTTATTATTTAAAATTTTCTGTTCTTTAGCCATTTTTTAAATTATTACACTATTTGTTGTATTTGTTAAGTAAATCTTGGATTTTTAATTGTTTCTGTTGATCTAGTCTTACCCTAGCTGTATCGTCTTTCATCTCAGCAATATCCTCTTGTGTAGCTATTCTTTCTCTGTCAATTTTGTCTTGTCGCGCCGCTTCTTCTATTTTTCTTTTTTGATCTGCTGCAAATTGTTGTTGCTCTTGTGCAAGTTCTTGACCTTTAAGAGCTATTTCTTGTCTCTTCAAAGTAATCAAAGGATCTTCATCACTAGGTGCTGATATTTTTTGGCTGTACTCTGCTACTAACTCTGCAAGTATTGGGGAAGAAAATTGTGCTACAAGTTCATCACTTTGTATTTTTAAGAGATTAGCATCTTCTGGACTTGCTTGTTGCATTTGTTGATTTATTTGATCGTATTGATTTTTAACCTCTGGTGGCATTTGTTCTATTGCTAAATTATCTGCTTTCATTTGTAAATGTTGCATTATATGTGCATGTATTGTTGCTTGTACTTGTGCATTTGATTGAACTGGTGGTGTGTTGAATAAACTCATATGTATAGCTATATGCGCATCATGATTCTGTTGTGGAAATGCTGTTTGAGGCATACCCATCATTAACCCATTATTTTCCATACCAGCTTCCATGGGTTGAGGGTCAGTAGGTGGAGGTGGTATTAAGAGTTGTTCAATATTATCTACACCTATAGCAGCATACATTCTTCTATAAGATTCATATACACCATTAGGACCATGTATATCTGGATTTGATTGCACTAATGCCATCATCTCTTGTGCCATAGCTATTCTTTGCGAAGTGCTAAATATATCTGGGTTAGATACAGGGAACACATCCACTCTATCATCAAAATCACTCGCTTTTACATTTTTAGAACCCTTTGCAGTAGCATAAGGATAATCTTGTGGTAAATATTCTTGAAAAACTCTTGATAGGATTGCAAATTCTTTTTTTTGTGAATTGTGTAATCTTTTATGTATTGCAGAAAGAACTTTTGTTGATCTTTCTAACAATGCCATAGTGGTACCAACTGGAGCTTGTGAATTTCCTTGACCAGTATTTATTTCCGCAATAGAGGCAAATGTTTTACCCGAATCTACCAATATTCCTAACAAATTAAGTAGTGTACCACTTGGCTCTTTAAAGGGTAGGGGTTGTATAGATTCTCGTAATGAACCTCCGGGGGCATCCACATCTCTGAATTCTCCAGGCTGAATAGGGGTGTCTTCATCCCTAATTCTAATACCTCTTGTCTTAAAACCAGCAGGAAGGTTAGACAGGGTACCTGCATCAATCAACTGCCTCATAATAGAAGTGGATGCCTTTGATAAGCCACCTATCATATGAGTTAGTCCAAAACCATAAAAACCTAAACCTGGGAGAAATTTAAAATGCACGAAATACTCTATTTTTTTTCTTAGAGGATCATCTTCATTGTAGTTTCTTCTGATTGATAATATATTGTTAGAATTAGAGTCTATTGTGACAATGTAGGGTAATTTAACACCAGTACTCTCTCCCTCAACATCAGAGTCTTCAAAACCATCTAGATCTAAATTACAATGTATTTCATACAATACTGCAACTTCACTATCATCATTTCTAGATTCTATACCAGTTAATTTTTCTATTTCATCTTCGACATTACCATACTGTGATTCGTTTCCATACTGAACATCTACTTTTCGATAAAATCCCATAGCTTGTAATTTTCTAACTTCATTTTCTGGCATTTTAATTACATGTGTAATACGGTTGCAAGAGTCTAGATCAGTTGTGTAATATGGAACTATCAAATCCTCTGGAGCTACAAACTTAGATACTGCTCTGCCTAAAGTCTCATCATAATAAATTTTTTTGAACGCTGAACCTGCAAGAGGCAGATAAAATAAAAGTTGATCTAACTCGTGGTCATATTCTTGCATCTCATGAACTATTTGATAATTCATAAATTCAGATACTCTTTGAGCTTGTGTTTCTAACTCTGGACTATAGTCTCCAACTATTTGTGTTTTTACTGGACCGTTAGCTGGTAACAATTCTTTATATGCTTGTGCTTGAAAGCTAGTTACTGCTTCTCCGAGCAAGGGGTGTATAACACCAGATGCTCCCTCAAAAGGCTCTGACCTATCTTCATCAAACTTCATACCTAGATATTTCAAGCCATCTGTATAAGTTTTTTCCCAATCTTTACGAGATGATTTGTCTTTTTCTATAGACGCAACTAAATCATTTGCAATATTTAATAATTCATCTTCCTCTACACTTTCAGCCAGATTGCCGTCAAAACTATCATCTATTACTTCTTCTTCTTCACCAAGGACTGCACTTCCGTCTTCTAGCAGAGTAAAACCATCTGGGGATGGCTCATTTTCAATGTTAATTATTTCATCAAACTGTTTTTCATTGTCAGTTTTAGGTTGATTTGGATTTACCTCTATAGGTTCTTGTCTTTCTATTGCCATTTTAGTGTATCGTCTCGTTAGTGTTAATCTCTAAATTAGCTAAAGGAAACATCTCTCCAACTAATTTTAAATTTAAATCTTTTGCTTGTCGATCAGCAGATTCCAAACTATCTGCCATAATTACGGGACCTTCAACATAGTTACCATCTTTCTCATATTCGGTCATGTAAAATTGAATCATTTTAATAGTATATCCTCTTAATGGGTGCCTTTGCATCTTCCTCATAGTCATCAGATAGGGAAACTAAACCACCTTCTCTAAACCGCATTAAGGCTTGAGTCATTGTATCACACAAATCATCATGTGCACCAAAGGGAAAACTGGCACATTCTTCTATCATGTCTTCAGCAAATTTTCTTTGAGGAGCCCACACTAAGCCAGATTCAAAAATTGGTGCTACCGAATGCATTCTTGAATGTTTGTCATGCCCCCTAGATGGTGAATAATTTACTACTGGTATTCCTAATCTTCGTAATTCTTGTGTAAGTGGTGTTCCAGAAGCCTTAGCCTCTATTAAAACCATATCTGGATCCCAATACTTGTATTCATCTTGAGCTATCTTTTTTAGATCTGGAAAGTCCCATCGACCTCTTTGGCAATCTAATAAAATGATAGAGTCTGGTTCATCTTCGCTGGGTCTAAATACACCCCAAGTAGATATTGCAGAAAAATCGGCAGTTTGTTTTTTGCTGTAAGCAGTATCATAAGATTGAATAATATATTGAACCGCTGGCAGTTGTTCATGAGCCCACTCTTGCCACCATTCTCTTTTGATTATAGAACCCTCCTCAGCAGTTGGTGTTTGCATCCATTGTGCGTTCCATTTCATAGTAGGCAAAGATGCTTTGACTTTTTTTAACTCATCGATAGGCCAAAACTCTGGCCATAGTGGCTTGTCTGTTTCTTCAAAGATAGCAGGAAACTCTATAACTTCCCATTGATCTGCTAAAGGTTCTTTTTGTGCATTTAAAAGTTTGGCAGTTAAATCAATATTACTCCATCTAGTCATGACTAAGACGATAGCCCCTTTTGGTTGTAACCTTTGTCGAGGTCCAGAAGTGTACCACTCCCAACATGCTTCCATTTGTGTTAAAGAAAGTGCATCTTGTTCTGAATGAGGGTCGTCAATAATTAACAAGTCTGCACCACGACCAGTTATAGCCCCACCTACACCCGCAGCAAAATACTCACCACCTTTGTTTGTTTCCCAACGACCAGCAGATTTAGAATCGGCAGACAAAGAAACATCTGGAAATATTTTAGTGTAGTCTTCACTATCCATTAAGTTTCTTACTTTACGACCAAATCGTACTGCTAATTCACCTGTATGAGTAGTCTGCATTATTTTTTTGTTAGGTGTTCGACCCATAATCCAAGCGGGAAAATAAGTTGAGGCAAACTCTGATTTAGTATGTCTTGGCGGCATGTTAACAATTAATCTGTTAATTTTGCCAGTAGCTATATCTTCTAATTTTTGGGCAAATATTTTGTGATGTCTGCCACAAATAAATTCTGGCCATATATTGTTAATAAAATCTAAGAACTTATCTTGGCATACTTCTTGTTTTTTTAGATTGGCTAACCTCTCCTGTAAAAGATAAGCCTCTCTCAACTCACTATCTGAAAGATTTGTTAAATTCATAATTCTGCTAACATATCATCTATAGAAACAAAACCACCCTCTTTAAATGCTGGTATTCTTTTGCCTTCTGCTAAAGCCTTTCTTATTGGATCAAGATCAAATTGGTACAAGTTAGCCGAAGGTAAATCAGCTACGTCAAACAAAAATGCAGTTGATCTTATACCTTTCTTAATTAGATTTTCAGACGCTTCACTTAGATTATCTTTGAATGCTTTGTCGGTAAGAGGGAGCTCTTTGGAATCTAACTGAGCCAGATTTTCTAAGAACCCTTCTATTTCTTCTCCTCGACCTAATTTAGCAGCTGCTTTGTATTCAGAAGGAGTTAAAAACTTTTTAGCAGGATATGCTTGATCTAAACCTTGGTATCCAGAAAACTGGTAAACTGGTTCTATTCGTACATATTCATCTGGGTCTAGACCTAATTCCCTATAAATTTTAAGCATTTCATCATAAATGGCTTTGTATTCTCTAGCGACAGTAGCACTAGGAATTTCATTTGCTTTTGGTAACACATCGTAGTACTTTACGTTTGTCGTGCTACTCAAATCATTAACAAGTTTTCTTGTAGGAAATTTATGTTGTTGTGTATTTGAACCTTTAACATAAGGATCTGGATCAGTTATTGTTAATTCTTCACCTTTTTTCGTTAACGGTATGTTGTCTTGTGTGGCAGCTTTGTTAATACCCTTTTTACTTATTTCAGCTAATCTTTTTATTGTTGCCTCTGAGTTTGCATATAGGTTCGGACTTATAGAATATTCGACCACACCCCCTTCACTAGAAATATTTGGATTTAACCCATCTCTTACTGCATAGTAATTTTTTCTATTTGCAATTCTTTTTGCACCTTCGGACATTTCGTCAGTATTAATAAGCGTTTTACCTTTACCTTTTATAGCCTTAACTCCATCTTGAAAGGGGCTTATAAAATCCTCATCAATTAATCCTGCTTTGATAAATTTATCTATACCCGTTCCACTAAATAAAGAGCCAGCTCCAGCTTCTACTTTAGCTTTAGCAACATCTAATTTTTGCCCTGCGTCTGTTATTTTTTTAAGTTTTCTACTTTCGGATTCTTTTATAAAAAATTTTTCCTCTCTTGTTAAATTTATTTTTTCGGCTGGTTGTGTGCCTATCATCTTTGGGTTTGGATTATTTACTACAAGACTTTGTAAAGTTTCATCATCTGCTTTTCTTATATCATCTATACTGGTGCCCTCTTTCAATATAAAATCATCAAACAATAAATCTTCACCCCGGAACAAATTTATGTCTTTGTTTTGTGCCTTAGCTTGGTCGTTGTAATTATCTACATACCTTTTTAAATCTTGTACTTTTGTATCAAAACCTTTGCCTACAGTAGGAATATAGTGTGGGTTGCCAAACCCCTCTCCTTCGCCCAACATAGAATTTCTTTTACGTCTTAATTCTGCTATATTTGCTGTTCTATCTGATTGTAATCTGCTCAGTTGTACGCTATCGTATTCTGGAACAAATCTAAACCCATCAAAAGCATAAGGTCTATCTAATTCTGGATCATTTGTAGCTTTGTTGTAATGCACATTATTTGTTCCTAGCCTCATATCTCCGTAGTTTTTTCCATCAGCATTTTTGACATAATAAAGATTAGCAAAACCATCCCCCTCAGAACGACCTGCAACACCTCTAAAAAAAGCGTCCCTAGCTGTATCTGATGCATTATTAGCTATTTCTCTATTGACTGGAACAGACCTTAATGTGCCCGGCTGTTTACTAGCCATATATTGATTCAATCCTTCTGGTGTAACTCTATCTAAATTAGCTCTAAAGTAATTTGTAAGATCTGGGTGTAAGTCACCATTCTTAGTGATGACATTCAACATTTCTAACTCACCTAATTTACCGGGGACTTTTTTCTTTAAGTCAGAAACTAAGTTACCTAATTTTTTTGGCTTGTTAGGAAATTCAGATAACGCTTTCCTGCTAGGTGATATTAGACCTACTGGATTATCAAATGTTTCTATTCGTCCATCTCCACCAACTCTATCTAGATCAATAGGCACACCATCCATATCAAGAAAAGGTTTGGATCGTGTATCAAAATATTCAAATTCACTATCCTTTATGACAGGTAAAGATGAACCACCGCCCCCTGGTATGTTGTCACCAACTTTGGCAAATCTTGTGAGTCCTCTAGCAACTCTAGGTATTGCACCTATAACTGGTAGAGTTCCCAAACCAGCAAGACCTTGTAATAGTCTGTTGCCCAAACCACCAAGCCTATCGTCTTGCGCAAATCTCTCTTCTGCTCTCTTACCAAATTCACCTACCTCGAAAGCAGCAAGTCCCTCACCTACAACTGGTGTGACACTTATACCTAATTGTTCTTTGATTGGTAACTCTTCAAAAAGTCTATAGGCTTCCCTATTTTTACCTTCTGATATGAGTTGTTGGATTTTTATTTGCTTTGCAGCGATACTTGCTAACTCTTGCTGACTTCTCATACATCAGAGTATAACAGACTACATCATCTCTAGACTAGATGCAGGTCTAAATTCTATTGATTGCTCAGATATTTTTACACCACCCTCTTCTGTTGGCTCGACTTCACCTTCTTGTTTATTTAATTGTTCGTCTATCAATAGCTTTAGTTGTTCCATTTCATTTTCGGATAAGTCATCATCCATAAATTGATCTATAAGTGCGACTCCAGCAGCTCCTATCCCCGCACCTGCTAGTCCTTGTGGACTAATTTTGAAAGGATTCATCATGAGTCCTCTACCTACTTTACGAAGTCCGCCTAAACCTTTTTGTAATAATGATGGTGGCATTCTTTTTTGTTGCATTACATCTAAATAATTTTTCAGTTTTATTAACTGTTGTCTATCCATTTTTGAAACACCCTCACCAAACAAATCTTTTGGTACATCTTTTATAAGTCTTCTAGCTATTTCTTCATTATCAAAACCTATATTTGCTAAATGTTTTGCTGCTTCTTGTGCGCTTTTTGCACCCCCTACTCCTAGAAACCCACCTTCTGCCATTTGAGGTAAAGCACCTGGATTATTGAAATCTGGCATAGGTGAACCTTGATTTAAAAGATATGAATATTTATCTATTAATTCTTGTGCTCTGTCAATATCATAATCATAAACAGAAAATCCTGTTTCACCAGATAAAACTCTTTTTAGTAAAGCAGCCTCACGATCGTCTGTTTCTCCCCTATAATTTTTAGATCTTAAATCAGCTATTTGGTTTTCTAAAAGTTGGGCTTGTGTTTCATTTGCAACACTAAAAGGTTCTGCTCTTAATTTTTCGATTTGATTTTTTAGATTTTGCATCTCATTTGAATAATTTTTTTGTGACTCTTGTATAATTAAATCAAGCACATTCAAGACTGGAGCATTTCTTTGTGATAAAGGAATAGCCACACCCTCTGGTCCAAACCTTGAAGTAACAATATCTCTACCTAAAGGTAAGTCTTCATCTGGTATCTCTGGCATTTGATCTTCAACGACACCACCCTCTGCAAAACTTTCTATTGGCTCTAATTCATCCATTTGCATATCTACAGATGGCATAGGTGGTGGTAATTGCTGACCAACNTCTATATCTGGCAACATNATNNCTGGCATCTTAGGAACTGCTCTACCTATTGCTTCATCACCAGTCATTTGTCCAAGCCCCTTTAATTCTTTTAAATTTATGCCCTTGCTTGGTGCTATAGGTTGAGTGATTGGCATAGGCATAGGCCTCATTATTGGCATAGGCATAGGTCCTCTAGGCGGTAGTCCACCTATTGGCATAGGCATTATTCTTCCAGGGGGTAGTGCCCCCTTAATTGGTAAAGGTTGACTTTTTATCGGTTTAGAAAAAATTCCTCTATCTATTGTTGGCATGTTAGGTAACGGCATTCTTTCTCTCATATCGTTGCTATTACGAAATCTGTTATCCATATCGAAAGCACGAGCAGACATTCTATCTGTAAAGGAGCCACCTTTATTTTTCAGATTGCCCAGTATTCTGCCGATTATACCCATAATTACATCATGTTAAGACCCAATTCTTGACCACCACCAACTAGCAGTTGTTCAGCGAATTGTAGCTCTTCTAATGAAATACCTATTTGTTGTAAGAATTGTTCAATTTCTTCTTCAGATGCACCTTGAGCTTTCATCTGCTCAATTATCTGTAAGATTTGATCCATAGCTTGTTTAGCTTCTTGTTTCTCTTGTCCACTTAAAGCATCTATCTCTGCTTGTATCTGACTTGGATCGGCAGCAGGCATTTGACCACCCATATCCATTTGAGGTTGCATACCCATTTGGTTGGGCATCATATTTGGATTCATCATATCGTTTTCCATTTTTTGTCCTTATGTAAGAGATCAGAAATGTTCCAACAATAGTTGCGGCGTAGTTCCGAGTCAAGACTGACCTCAACTAGAAGATTACCCTATTTATCAAATTAAATCTAGTTAAAAATATATATACCCTAGCTATAGGGATCCTAACTTTTATAAGTTTGAAATCTAGGGGTCAACGGTTCTACAGAAACCGTTTCATATATAAATTGACCCCCCCAGGGTACCTTTGTAAAAAAATATGAAATTGTGTGAGAAAAACCTTGTGTATACATGTGTATATATACGCCGTAGGCAAAATACCCTCCCCCGCGTGCTTNANCCACCCGATTGTCCGACTTTTTTGACCGCTCCAGGAATCCTAAGACACAAAAAAAGGGCAACCGAAGTTGCCCTCTAATATGGGGTAGTCAAAATTTAATGCATGTTCTCCCCCTCATCTTCGTTGTTAATTAACCTCATACTAGGATTAACATCTACAGTTGTGTCTGCAATATGTAAAGTTTCGTCCTTTACAATTTGCACACCATTAATGACTAACTCTTTGAGTTCAGTCTCAGCACCCAATAAAAGTGGAGTGCCATCTTCGGTTGTAATCTGAAATTTAATTTTCATACTAACTCCCATACATATAAGTATACATAAAGTAAACTCATATGCAAGTTCTTTTTTTGGCAAAGCTAGACGAGATGAGTGTTTGGTTCGGCATCTCGTCTGACAAGTTGTGTGTGTGGTATATTAAAAACTTATGGGAGCCATCCTAGTTCGCCTATCATTCCGACCGACCGACTTCCGACAATAGGGCCAGGATTACCAGCACCACAACTAAAAATAGAATTGTCATTTGCGACCAATTTCAGAGAACCCATCAAACCAGTTCTCGCCGTGTGTGTCTTCTCGATTGCAATGCTCTTTTGCCTCAGCTTTTGTCAAACCTTTTTTAATAGTTCTTTGGGTCACTTCTTCCGTCTTTGGATTACGTCTGAACCTTACTATCTTATAGTTTTTACTCTCCCACATATTCCACCCCCTGGATTTGTGCCAACCTAGATGGTATGACTTTAGTTAAATTACATTCTGAACAACAACGATCGTCCACACTTTCTTTTAAAGGTTGCGGATTATGTCCGTAGCCCCACGATTTAGTTCCGCAAAGGGAACACTTAAAAGTATCTTTCATATTCATAATCATACTATAGCTCTCTGTATACATTTTGTCAACTGAAAGGTGATGCGCGTGTTGGATCTGACGCCGCCGTAGACGAAGCTCTTGTGTGTATATATAAGAAAATTTTTTATCACCAAGTTCCTGGATCAACTACGCTGGAAGCCGACTCCGACAAAAAAAAAGGCCAAGCTCATGAAAACTTGACCTTATAGTTCTAGTGGACCGTTTACCAGAAGAACTGTATCGATTATCAGTTCCACATTCCTAGCTATCAACCAAATAACTATTTATGGATTAGTCCAAAGGTATGGTTTTTATAATTTACCTTAACTACGAATATATTATATTACTAAATGTAGACAGATGTCAAGACGTGGATCTAGGCCGCATCCAGATCTAAAAAATTGTGTNTATATATATAAGAAAAATTTATGGGCTTCACCCAGGAGTCTATTTTATTTTTGCCGACCGACTCTCTTGCATCTGAACCTGGGTCATGAAGACGGAGTGTGTGTAAGGAAAAATGAAATTTGGGATATAAATACACACACCCCACCTAATAGAAATGCCGACCGACTACTCTATTTCAATCACTTTGATAATTGCATAAGAACTATCTGGTAGTTTGCCTTTAGA
>JGI25128J35275_1000017_pt1 | contig 49357 bp, 40 predicted proteins | sample ETNvirenome_2_60_FD_35275 | JGI IMG/M metagenome (IMG submission 35275)
TATAAGAAAGACTTAGCTAATAGAGGGGCAGGGCAAGATTTAAGCGCTCGACCCTACTTTACAGCGATATCAAACTCGACAGAGGCACATTTCACCTCACCNTATGTATCAACGGCCACGAGGCATTTATGTATTTCGGTTATAAAGTCTGTTCAATTCAAAGANGGCGCTCCGTGTTACGTCGTTATTGATGTGTGCCTCACCGAACTTATCGAGTTCATCATGGGGGATACGAAACGAGCGAATATGACGGCTTACTTTAAAGTAGGGTATGGGCTTATTGTCGCTTGCTTATTTTGCTTGGTATTTTATTTATTATTTAAAGTATTCGAGGGCATGTTTTCTTTGGTTACGAGCGAGCAGGCACATTCAGATCCTCTAAAGCCCTTTACTATTATTATCTTTGTTACCTTAGCCCTTGCTATTTTCGACCTAGGAAAAACGATTTTAGAAGAAGAGATTTTAATGCACAAAGATATCTTTCGTCACAGTTCAACACGTCGCACTATTACCCGTTTTATCTCAACCATTCTTATTGCAGTGTCAATAGAGGCGTTACTTACGATGTTTAAAGCCGCTTTGGGTCAAACAGAATATGTGATGCCTGCGGTATTGATGATGTTTGCGGTGGTGGGTTTGTTAATCGCATTGGCTATTTATGTCTATTTAGGTGCGAAAGCCGAAGGCATATTAACCCAAGTTCAGCGTGCCAAAATTAATACCTCTTTACAATAATTAGACGGCGAAAAACACATAACTTAAAGCAATACCGTCACAGGGCGCATGAGCCCTATGACGGTCGTTTTTATAACGAACCACCTACACCAATGCTTGGGTTAACATAAACAGGGCCCACTTTAAATGGGGCGTTTACATTAAGGCTTGCATAAGGTGAACATGCATTTAATAGAATAGCTGCTGCGACTACTGTGATGACTTTAATTAAACGCTTTTTCATTTTATTTCCTCTTGAATGACCAGACCTGCACCCGCTGGGTCTCTAATAATAGCAACACTTCCTTTGCGAACGGTTTCATTTGGTGCCATTAATATAACCCCGCCTGCAGCCGTTACTTTAAGTAATGTTGCATCAACATCGNCGACTTTAATGTAGTTAACCCATGTGTTACCGATTTCAGCATCGGGCTTTTTAACAAAGCCAATGGCAGGTTTATCCTCGACAGCGAGGTAGCTGTAATTGAGCTGTTGCAGTGATTTTTCCTTAGAAGAGTAATTGCCGAGGCGTTGGTAAAAAGCTTTGCTTTGTATTGGGTCATCACTCCATACTTCTTGCCAAATCCACCCATTGTCATGTGTGCTCACTGTGGGGTCGCCGTTCACAGTATTAATTAATGAAAATACAGCGCCTTGAGGGTCTTCTAATACGGCAATTGTGCCTCGCCCTTTGATTTCAGTGCTTTTTACTAATACTTTACCGCCTGCAGCAAGTGTTTTATTCGTGGCATCAGTTATATCTTGGCTACTGATAAGGCTTAACCAGAGGCTTGCATTTTGTGTGTTATCTAACTGTGCCATGCCTGCAATTAATTTACCGTCGAGTTTGGCGAAAGTGTAGCTGTCATTTACCTGTTCAAATTGCCAGCCGAACACCTTGCCATAAAAAGCTTTAGACTCCGCTAAATTTGGCGTAATCAAGTCATGCCACACCACATGGCCCGTGTTTTTTGTACCAGAGTCACTAATAGCGGGGAGTTCATTGGAGGTAAGTTGGCAGCCCGTGAGGGACACCGTCGATACAGCAACAATAATCGCAGCGCGTAATGGGGATAGTAATTTCAAAGTATGCTCCTTGCAAAATAGGGTCAAGTAACAGCATAGACTATTTTTTGTTTATTATTCAATCAAAAGCAGTGCACTTTAATATTTTCTAAAGGAACTATGATAATGCGCATAGCGTGGTGATTATTTAGACGGAAAGTGGGTTACTCTTTGAATTTCTGCAATTATTTTTCTTTAAAAATTGGGTTTGTGTGAAAAAGTTATCCAATTTGTCATACATATTATGCATTTAGTTTATAAAAAATAATAAAATATAAAATAATTATACGTATTTTCACAAAATTGACATATAATGTCCCTCCAGAGGAAAGATGCTTATACCTAAGCGTCTTTTTTTATGCCTGCGATTTACAGGTAAAAATACACACACGGTATCCTTTGGAGTTTTAATTGAAATTACGTCATTTCTCACAATTAAGTGTGGCTGTTGTAGCTGCCTTATCTTCATCAGCTTTCGCTGAGCAAGAAAAAACCACCGCGAAACAAGATGCATTCGAAAAAATAGAAGTCACAGCTCGCAAACGCACAGAAAGTATTTTTGAGTCGCCAACAGCGGTTACTTCAATCGGTGAAAACCTGATTGATAAAGCCAATATGAGCAACTTAGAAGATATTGGTAAATACGTGCCTAATTTAAATATTACCCGTTATGGTGTGGGTAATGCAGCGCATGCCTCTGTGTTTATTCGCGGTATTGGTTTACAAGATCACGTGATTACCACAGATCCTGGCGTAGGCGTATACTTAGATGGTGTCTACCTTGGGCGTCAAATGGGCTCAAACTTATCACTCCCGAATGTAGAGCGTGTTGAGGTGTTGCGAGGCCCACAAGGTACTTTATATGGCCGTAATACACTTGGTGGTGCAGTTAACATTATTACTAAACAACCTGGTGACGAAGGGATTGTAACCACAACGGCTAAAGTTGGAAGTCGCAATCGTTTAGCGGGTGATGTTTATTTTAATAACAGCCTTACAGACACTGTCAGCATGTCGGCCAGTGTGTCGTACAAACAACGTGATGGAGTCGGTGAGGCAATTAACCTTGTTAATCCAGCAAACGAAATTGGTGAAGAGCAAGAGCTAAGTGGTCGTATGGCGTTGAAATGGCAAGCTAACAGCGACTTATCTTTTGTTTTCTCTGTTGATGGCGTCGACAATGAATCAGGTCAATCACCTTACACAATCGAGTTAACGGCACCGTTGGACGCTAATGATCCATTTAATGGTGATTTTCCACTTTTAACTGAAGACATGCTACCAAGTAATCCAGATGATTTAGCAACGACTGTCGCAGGAATCGAATCAACGGCTTACTCAGGCTGGGGGACATCATTATCAGCNCATTGGGACATTAATAATACTTACACGNCTAAATTTATCACCAGTTACCGCAGCTCAGAATATGAAGGCGGCCTTGATGATGATGCCGTGGCACTTAATTTATCTGAATTCCCNGAAGAGGGNGGNGCCGATCAGTATTCTTTCGAAATCCAGTTAAACGGTAGCTACGATAATATGGATTTTGTGTCTGGTTTGTATTTCTTTAATGAAGATGGATTTACAAGCTCAGGGCCTTTTGTATTTAGCCCATTCAACACGCCAGACGGATTATTGAATGATGGTACAACGGCTTCATTTGGTAATTATGGTTATTTTGATATTAACCAAGAAACAAATTCATACGCAGCGTATATCAACGCAAGTTACGATTTAAGTGACGACTTAACAGTAGGCGGTGGTCTTCGTTATTCAAAAGACAAAAAAGAAGCCGATGCACAATTTCCAAGCTTTGCAACGCGTAAATACGTAAGTGCTGACTTTGATGCGGTAACATGGGACGTAAACGCGTCTTACCAGCTCAGCAATNACATGAACCTGTATGGGCAAATTCAAAAAGGCTATCAAACAGGTGGCTTTCCGCCACGTCCATTTGGTGGTCCTGATCAATTTGTCTCATTTGATGAAACAAAAGCGATTAACTATGAGCTAGGCCTTAAAGGTCAAGTGCATGAAGATATTTCTATGATGCTTGCTGTTTTTGTCACAGATTATACCGATTTAGCACTGCCATTCTCTGATCCAACAGCCGGGGGGGGGTTTGTAACGATTGTTGAAAATGCTGGCGAGTCAAAAGCACAAGGTATCGAGCTTGAAACAACGATAGCATTTACGGATGACTTTACACTGCGTAGTGCGATTGGCTACTTAGATTCAGAGATCACCGAGGTTGACGAAGGAGTGCAAGGCATTGGTAAAGGTGACTCACCTGCATTAACTCCGCGCTGGACTGTTATGCTTGCCCCATCGTACTTTGTTGACTTAAGCAACGGTGGTACGGTGGCGATTAACGCAAACTATTCGTACCGCAGTGACATGCAAGGCCAATCAGTTTACAACCAAAGTGAACATATTGAATCGCGTGAACTTGTTGGGTTTAACATTTCTTATTTAAACCCTAATGGCGACTTTGAAGTGACGCTATACGGTGAAAACGTATTGAATGAAGTTTACGATGTTGGTCGTTTACAGCAGTCAGGTTTTGTTGGTGTTATGCGCAGTAATGACCGCAGTGAATTTGGCTTAAAGTTCAAAAAAGAATTTGAGCTTTAATCGCAAGGTGAATGAAAAAGGGTAAGCATGGCTTACCCTTTTATTTTTTACAGTTTAATTCTTTTCTTGTTCAAGCTTTTCGCGGGCTGCTTTTAATTCTTCAGCCAACTCTTTTGCTTTTTGCTTGGTTTTTTCAGAAAGTTCACCAGCGGCTTCTTTACTCTCGATCCATGCATCTATGGCAATTTCTTTACCGTCGTCATACATGCTTAAACCCATTTCTTTGCTTTCTGCTAGCAGTGCTTGTAATGAGTCATCGTTAAACTCACTGGTTGCCTCTTTTACATCTTTCCATGCATCATTGACAGCTTGCTTAACTTCTTCTTTCGCTTCGGCTGCGTCTTTTTTTGCTTCATCAGCATCTTCACACCCCGTTAGGGCAATACATCCTAGTAAAACTAAACTTGCTAATTTTTTCATATTTTTCTCTAATGGTTAATTAACACCATAAGCAGTATAAGCATTTAAAAATGAATATAGCTAGAACAACACGGCTAAGTTTTCGTTTAATGGACGAAAATGATGCAGAATTATTATATGAGCTTGATAACGATCCTCAGGTAATGAAATATTTAACCCGTGGCAAAGTATCAACAATGCAAACAATTAAAAACACTTTTATTCCCCGTTTAAATGCTTTTCGCAATGAACAAAAGGGCTGGGGGCTNTGGCAGGTAAGCGTTACCGACAACAACATGTTTATTGGCTGGGTGTTAGTGAGGCCAATGGGATTTTTTGATAAGCCAGATTATAGCGACCTTGAAATTGGTTGGCGTTTTAAACGTGTTAGTTGGGGGCAGGGTTATGCATCTGAAGCCGCTTTGAGTGTTGCATTGGCGGTTAGTCAACACCCCGAAGTTAAAACACTCTCAGCAACAGCCCCTAAAAGACAACCTTGCATCGATTAGTGTAATGAAAAAGCTAGGGCTAAAATTTATAAAAGAATACNNGCACCAAGATGAACACGGAGAATTACCAGCGGTGCTTTATTCATGTCCGAAAGCAGAATTAACCTCACTTAAGCGTAACTAATTGACCTTAGTAGTTTGGCATGTATAAATGAGTATAAAAACGTCAAAAGGAATTAGTATGCGAACTTTAATAAAATACACGGTCAGTGTCTCGCTTCTCGTTGTATTATTTTTTCATCCGCCATTATTAGCCAAACAAGCGGCTGTGGCGATGCCAGACAGTTACAGTAGCGATACTGCACGGGCAATTTTAGAGCAAGGCGGGAATGCCATTGATGCAGCCATAGCAGCCCAATTTGTGTTGGCTGTCACGTTACCTGAGGCCGGTAATATTGGGGGCGGCGGTTTTATGCTGATTCAAAAAGACGGCAAAGGTGACTTTATAGATTACCGTGAAACTGCCCCCGCAGCAGCTCATCGCGATATGTATCTCGATGAAAAAGGGAATGTGATAGACAACATGTCAGTGTATGGTATTCACGCAAGTGGTGTGCCGGGCAGTGTTGCCGGAATGTGGCTAGCACACCAAAAGCATGGCAGCTTAGAGTGGAAAACCCTCGTAGATCCTGCGGTAAAGTTGGCAGAAGACGGTTTTATTGTGCACCCGAAACTTGCTTCAAGTATCCAAAAATATATTTCGCGAATGCAGAAAAAGTCGATAAAAGTTAACTTTGCTGATTATTTTTCTGATGCTAAAGCTAATAAAACCTTTAAGCAACCAGAGCTTGCGGCAACGCTTAAGCGCATTCGTGATAATGGCAAGGCGGGTTTTTATGAAGGCGAGACAGCTAAAATAATTGCCACGTTTATGAAACAGCATGGCGGTATCATTTCAGAGCAAGACCTTAAAGACTATCAGGCCAAATCGCGTATGCCTATTAAAGGTCATTGGCGTGGTTTTGAAGTGCTTACTTCACCGCCACCCAGTTCAGGGGGCATTGCTATTTTACAATGGCTAAAAATGTATGATCTTGCTAAACCAACAGGCCCTTTAGAGCATAACTCGACCCGCTATGTGCACATTCTTGCAGAAGTCGGCAAACGAGTCTTTGCTGATAGAGCAGAGTATTTAGGCGATCCTGATTTTTACGATGTACCAAAAACAGCCTTACTCGCGGATGATTATCTCGCTAAACGTGCAACGGGTATTCGTAATGATGTAATTTCGACAACTGAAAACATCAAACCAGGTTTACATGAAAGTGAGCAAACAACACATTTNTCAATTATTGATCAGTGGGGTAATGCGGTCGCAAACACAACAACAATCAACTTAAGCTTTGGCAGCGGTGTGGTTGTTTCTGGAGCAGGCTTTATTCTTAATGATGAAATGGATGACTTTAGTGCTAAACCAGGTGTTATGAATGTTTTCGGTGCATTAGGCGGTGAGGCCAACGAAATTCAACCACACAAACGGATGTTAAGCTCAATGACACCCACCATTTTATTACAAGACAATAAAGTGAAAATGGTAACCGGTTCACCGGGCGGCACCACCATTATTAGTTCAGTGTATGAATCAATCTTAAATGCGGTAGAGTTTAATATGTCTGCTGAGCAAGTCGTAAATAGCCCGCGATTTCATCATCAACTGTGGCCTAAAAACGTGATAAGACACCATAAAGGGCTTGAGCCAAAGGTTATTAAAGCGCTTGAAAAAATGGGCTACAAACTTGATGAGCGTCACTTTGGTGATATGCATGTGATCATCAATAAAGATGGCAAGCTCGATGCCGCATCTGAAGAATCTGGTCGTGGTAAAGCGATGGTATTTGATACCCTTAATTCGTCTAATTAAGTGAGCAATTTTTAACGCAGGTAGCGACCCGTTTAATCCCTCAAAATAATGAAAANAGGCACCAAAGGTGCCTTTTTTCAGTGTGTGATTTTTATTAACCAATAGCAGGGATTACACCAGCCATCTGTAAACCTTGGGCGCTAATGATTAGCACACCAAATAAAGCCGCCAGTNCTAAACCAACATTNCCCCCTTTTACTTGGTAACCTGTTTCAGGTTGGCTTCGGCGTTGTTTGTAAACCATGGCGACAGGCAAAAATACGGCCAGAATAACCAAAGCAATCGCAGCGTAGCCAAGGGCCATAATAAAACCTTGTGGGTAAAATAATGCNAAACCAAGGGGCGGTACAAAGGTAATTAATGCCGTTTTAATACGGTCTTTGCTGCCATCACCTTTTTTAAAGGCATCGGCAAAAAAATCAAATAAACCCAAGCTCACACCTAAAAATGACGTGGCGAGTGCTAAATCTGCGAAAACATTGACCGCAGTCGCAACATGAGGGTTATGTGCAATACTTGCTACACTGCTAACAAAGCCAGATAAACCTTGGCTTTGCATTAAGTCATTTTGGCTCATTATGCCTTGGCTCAACAGTTGCCAAAAAATGTAAATGACNAGCGGTAATGCGGCACCTGCCACCATGACTCTTCGTAAAGNCTTAATGTCGAGACCCACATATTTAACAATCGATGGAATGGAGCCATGAAAGCCAAAAGATGTAAATACCACCGGAATAGCTGAAAGAATTAAACCTTGNTCAATAGGCATTTCGAGTAGGTGCTGNCCATGCACATACGGTGTGAGCATATAAAATAAGCTTGCCAGTACNCACACTTTAATTGTGAAAAGCACTCTATTAAGCTTATCAACCTTACTTGTGCCAAGNGTTACTACNGTACCAATGACCACGGCTAAAATAANGGANCCAACTTGGGGGGCCAGCGAGAGTGACAAGCCATTATTTAGCTTTTCTTGCAACTGTGCACCACCGCCTGCTATGTATGCGGCGCATAGGGCATAGAACAAGAACATAACTGAAAAGTTAGCCACCCATTGCCCTCGCTTGCCCAACCAAGATTTAGCCAAGGTGTTGAGTGTCGCGTCTCTGTCTGCATATTGATGAAGCTCTAACATTAATAGAGCCGTGTAAGTCATTAAAAACCAAATTAATAAAATGAGTGACAGCGCGGTGGTGAATCCAAGCCCCGCAGAGGCGATGGGCAATGCCAGCATCCCTGCTCCTATGGTGGTGCCAGCAACAATTAACATGCTACCTATTGTTTTATTTTTAAGCACTTTTTGACCCTTAAACTTCGTGAGAGGCATGCAAGATATAACTTGTTTAATAAAACTTAAATAGTTTTGTTATAAATCAAAGAAACTTATTGTAACTTATGATTTACAAGCACGGTTAGGCGCGTAAATATTAGGCTTAATTTTATTCTACATTGTCGTAATTTTGAGTTGACAAAATAATCATATAGGCAGATTCTTAACGCTCTTCTACTTACTTTTTTATGATGATGATGCAGCTAAATAAACGACCAAATAATCGCAGTATGCGTCTGGCAANGCCAGCCGTGTGGTCAGTTATGTGCTGCGGTTAATTAAGTAAGTTTTACTAACCGCGTTCAAAGCGGTTGGCCATTCTTTGTTTTTTTCCTCCGCTTTTTTCGCCTTATTAAAGGAATAAGCTTGTGCCAGTTAAAGCCTCATATTTTTTAATGGTGGTGATTTGGTCTACAACCCCTCTAGGTATTGTTTGGAGTAGTGAAACCGTTGCGCCCACATTGGCAGTCTTGTTAAGAATGCTGGTGGGTCTTGTGCTTGCTGCATTGGTGGTTGCTATCGCTAATATCCGAGTGCCTTGGCATCGTCGCGCCTTATTCTTATATGCATACTCGAGTATCGGCATATTTGGGGGCATGCTACTGAGCTATATGGCCGCCAAAACAGTGCCTTCTGGCTTAATATCGTTAATGTTTGGTTTGGCACCTATTTTATCGGGATTACTGGCGCAGAAAATTTTAAATGAGCCAAAATTCAGCACACTAAAACTCGCTTCACTTGGGTGTGCACTAATCGGTCTTTTTTTAGTAAGCCAGCGTCATATTCAAGGTGGGGTAGAGCAGCTAAGTGGGTTGCTGTATGTATTTATGGCGGTGTGTTTTTTCAGCCTAAGCGGGGTGATGATCAAACGTGTTCGAATCGCTATTCACCCAATGGCGACGACATTCGGTGCTTTAGTCTTTGTAACGCCTTTATTTTTTATAACCTGGTTATTGGTTGATGGTCAACTCAATAGCGAGCTTTGGAGCGTAAAGTCGCTTTACTCGATTGTGTACTTAGGNGTGTTTGGATCGTTAATCGGTGCATTGGCGTATTTTCATGTTTTGCAAAAACTGAATGCCAGCACGGTAGCCTTGACCACCTTAATTACACCAAGTTTTGCTATTGCAATTGGCGGCATATTTAATAATGAGCCGATTGATCAAGCACTGATTGTTGGCGCAACTGTCATTATGATTAGCTTGGCGTTTTTTCAATTTGGTGACAAGTGGCTTAAGCGCTTTAAACGCGTTAAGCCAATTAAAATGAATTAGCAGTGTAGTCGCCGTATAGCGGCGACTACATTTTTGCAATTTGAATAACCAAGCGACGGTTTGTATTTCGCCCTAAAATATTGTCATTAGTGGCAACATGGCGTTTTTCACCAAACCCTTCGGTATCCACTTTATTTTCATCGATGCCTAAGCTCACAATATACTCTTTGATTGCTTTAGCCCGCTTTTTAGAAAGCTCAAGGTTATTCCAACGACCACCGTAGCTATCGGTATAAGATGAAATTGAAATAGCAGAAATACTGGTGTCATATTTGAGGTATTCGGCTATTTTATCTAAGCGTTTTTGAGATGATTTTGTCAGCTTACTGGAGTTAGGTTCATAGTTCATTACCGTGAATGAGATATCTTCAAAGCTGTAAGGCAGCATGGCATCTCGGCATTGTAAAAAAGCCCAATAGGCTTGTTTAAAATTAACACTCGACAAGCCTACGGCAATTTTATCGGCACGGTTTTGCCAATCTTGGTAATAAAAAGTAGGCTGATAGCCTTTTTCGAGCTCTGTCAGCATTTCCCAAGCCGTTTTATTGCCTAGCTCACCGTCAAATTTACGTAATAATTTCATATTCGCAATATCGCGTGCTGGTAGGCCTGCACGCCAACTGGGCGGCACAGCTTTTAAACCAGCAATACTGTAATTTTCTGGACGTACAACCATGTCGAGATTAAAGTTGACGTCTTTATTCTTGCTGGCAGAAGTGCTAAAAATGGCTTCGCCATAAAAAGGAACTTCATGATTTAATTGGCATTCTAAGCGCGATGTTTTAACCATTTGCCAATTTGAAGTATCTGCGGTAGCAGTGTATTCGCGCATGGCACTGCTTGCATGCGTGGCTGCAAACGTTGTTAAAAGGCCGAGGCTTAAAGAAAGTAATGAAAGCTTCATCACAGTAAATCTCCAACAAATCATCAATGCCAAATAATTGGCAAGTTTTATAGCAAGCAGTCCAAAACTGCCTGACAGCGTGTTAGCTCATTAAGTTAAAGCAATTATTGTGCCTAAAAACCCTGTAAGAATCTGTGATTTAATCGCTTTTGCTCTAGCAGAGCAGCTGTGGTTTTTGACATAATAGCCAGCTTACACTGGCAAACCAAGAAGACTATGGAAAATACTGAACAAACTCTTTTCGCAAAACGCTTTCGTGGCTTTTTCCCCGTGGTTATTGATGTTGAAACGGCAGGGTTTAATAAAGACACTGATGCGTTACTTGAAATCGCTGCTTCTGTTTTAAAAATGGATGACGATGGAGTGTTAAGCATTGACCATACGGTGCATTTTCATGTTGAGCCATTTGAAGGCGCGAATATAGAGCAGGCCGCGATTGATTTTAATGGCATAGACCCATTTTCGGCGTTACGCGGTGCGGTGCCTGAAGAAGAGGCCATTAAAGAAATCTGTAAAGCCGTACGTAAAGCACAAAAAGCGGCAGGTTGTCAGCGCTCAGTGGTGGTTGCGCATAATGCGGCTTTTGATCATGGCTTTTTAAATGCGGCGATNNAGCGTTGTAAAATTAAACGCACACCNTTTCATCCGTTCGTGAGTTTTGATACGACCTCNCTAGCGGGGCTTGCGTTGGGGCAAACTGTATTAGCGAAAGCCTGTCGTGCAGCGGGTATTGAGTTTGATAATAAACAAGCCCACTCAGCGCTCTATGATACAGAGCGCACAGCAGAATTATTCTGTCTAATTGTTAATCGTTGGCAACAACTAGGCGGATGGCCATTGCCAGAGCAAGCTGAAGAGAATGAAAAGCCAGACTCAGCCGCTAAAACGACTGAGTAATTTTCCCTTCGAAGTATCGCACTAAGTGGGGAGGGTAAATACGTGAAAAATGTTTACTCTCTTGTGCTATTTTCAGCTCAACGCCCGGATGCATTAACTCATTCACTTTTAAGCGACAGGTTGCCAACAAACGCGCAATCTTTTGCTTAACAAGGTATTTCTTTTTCTTAGTGCTTGCGGTTTTAATTTTTATTTGTTGTTCACTGGCTGTTATTTTATTGATGTAATGCGCACGTTGAGCTGCATTGGTTATTTTATTCGCTTTTTTTCGAGCTTGTTGTAAGGCGGCTGCTTTACTGGCAAGCAGCTTTTCAAAGTCATTGATTTGTTGTTGCTTTTGTCTTAAATCATGCCAGTACTGCGCTATAAAGACACGGGTTTTAGTGCCTGATGGCGCACCTAGCTCACCGGTTTCGATACGCATTGCATCTAAAATATTCCCGCCAATAATTTTGCCGCGAGGGTTATTCGCTTTACCGACACGAATTAGACGACGTGCACTTAAATCACAGTGCAGAGCTTGACGCTCTATAAACAGATCTTGCTCACTTTTAATATGGCAAAACTGTGCATACCCAACCGAAATAGTGCGTGTTGCGCTTATATTGCATGTAAAGTGATCTTCATTTTCACGGTGCCGGCCAATGGCCCCGAGCATAATAGTGACTTCGCTTTTACTTTCGATTGTTGCTGATTCAACAAATCCCAGTACTGTAATATCACCTGTAGCTTTAACGCACATACCATCTTTAACATCGCCACTAATGATAACACTGCCATCAAACTCAACATGGCCTGTACTGATATCAACATGATGAAAGCACAACACATCGTCTACGCGCATGCCGCGGGGCAGTGCAACGGGCACTCCTTTGGTGTCGGCAATGAGTAAATTACTGTTCATCGGATCAAGGCGGGTCCCTTCAAAGGGCTCTAGGGGGTAATCTTTACCTGCTTGCGCGGGTAAAGTATCGCCAAATACAGTAAAGCCATTTTCACCCGCAGTTGCAGGAATACGTTGCATAAGTGGCGCACCGGGCTTAACCGTGATAATCGCGCCCAAGTTTCGCATATCAACTTTGCCACCCGATGTGGCTTGTGGGCTAAGAACGCGATCTTGTGCTGTTGAACATAATCGGACAAACCGTGCATCGTTCCCATCTTTTGGGTTACGGCCATGCGCAACAATAGCACTGTAGTGCGCACCAGCAGGTTGTTTAAACTGCTGACCTAAAAAAGTATCAAGCGCAGAGTGACTTATGCCGCTCTTAACTCCCGCAGCAGATAGCGCTGCTTGTGCATCATCCATACTCACAACTTTGCCACCACGTGCTGTTGTCAGGCTCGCTTCTGCAATCATATTTTTTTCATCAACGGTGATTTCAATATGTGCATCAACGGCTTTTGCAACAACCAATGATTGATTTTGATATTGACTGCTAGGTGTAAAAAGTTTGCCAATATTGGCATCAACAAGTTCACAGTCTGCGTAAGACGATTGCTCAATTAACTCAATGAGTTGTGAACTCGTTATGGGAAAGCCAGCATCGCGCGGATGCTCACACAAGGATACATATCCACTTTGCTCATCGAACAAAAACATCGACATCAAGTAAGTCCTGTAAAAGAGGCCTGTTATTATTATTTTTTCGTTGCTACAGGATTGTTTTAAGAAGAGGTAACAACGTCTCCCATTTCAGCACAACTTTTGTATGATGTTAAGAACTTGTATGCTTAATATGTGAAAATTCGTATAAAAACTGACTTTTCCTGTTTGGTTTTTCAGCACTCAAAGGGGTTATGCCAAAATAACCTGATTAATGCCTTGAGTATAAAGGGTTTACTCAGTTATACTTCACATACACTCTGAATGAGATACCAAATTCAGGGGCTGATTAGGATTCGACGGAATTCAAGACGCCCGAGGTGCATGTCGAGGTGCGGTTGGCCTCGTAAAAAAGCCGCAATTTAAAGTAATCGCAAACGACGATAACTACTCTCTAGCAGCTTAGGCTGGCTAGCGCTCCTTCCATGTATTCTTGTGGACTGGATTTTGGAGTGTCACCCTTACACATGATCGCGACGGAAACCCTGGCCGGGGTTGAAGCGTTAAAACTAAGCGGCCTCGCCTTTGCAGATCGTGTTCGTCCGAGCTGTAAAGGTTAACTAAAAGACGATACTAAGCATGTAGTACCAAAGGTCGAGGCTTTTCGGACGGGGGTTCAAATCCCCCCAGCTCCACCAATACAGTGTTCGGTTACCACCGAAGACGACCTGAAACCCCTTAAATCTTCTAGGTTTGAGGGGTTTTTTGTATCTGTACTGTTCGACGTTGTTTTGCACTTTTCGGGTAACGATGTACCATAGAGTGGCCCACCAAATTGATAGGCCAAAAGCCATGGGCCATAAATTCAAAGTGACCACATTCAGCAGGTGCAAACAATGCCTAAAGTAGCAACTCGATTAAATGATACTCAAATAAAAAGAGCTAAAGCATCAGATAAAAATTATGAGTTATCAGATGGCGAAGGTTTAATTTTAAGAGTTCTTACATCAGGAACTAAATCTTGGATCTTTCGATATAGTCCTCCCTATACCAAAAAAAGAACAAATATTAGCTTTGGTACTTACCCACTAATTACTCTAAAAGAAGCTAGGCAATTAAGAGAAGAAGCTCGCACATTGCTCGCAAAAAACATTGATCCCAAAGAGCACAAAAAACAGGCTGAGGCATTTGAAATAAGCGAAGCTCAAAATACTTTTAGGCTGGTGGCTCAAAAGTGGTTCGAAATAAAAAAGACCACTGTGACAGAAGGCTATGCTGAGGATTTATGGAGCTCGTTAGAAAACCACTTATTTCCTCGACTAGGAGATAGAGCAATAAGAGACCTAACAGCGCCTTTGGTTATTGAAGTGATGCAACCTTTAGCAGCGCGAGGCGTGTATGAGCAAATTAGACGTCTTTGCCAACGTGTAAATGAAATCATGACGTATGCCGTTAATACGGGAATTATCCACGCTAATCCATTAGCTGGAATTAAAAGTGCTTTTCAGTCGCCTAAACGTAATCACATGAATACCATTGAACCAGAAAGGTTACCTGAATTATTAGAACGACTAAATCGTGCAAGTATAAAATATACAACTCGTTGCCTCATTGAGTGGCAACTACATACATTATGCAGGCCATCAGAAGCAGCTTGTGCTAAATGGTCTGAAATAGATTTTGAAAATGAAATTTGGACTATTCCTGCCGAAAGAATGAAAGCAAGGAAGGAGCATAAAATTCCTTTAACTAAGCAGTCGCTACACTTGCTTGAGCTTATGAAACCAATAAGTGCTCATTTAGAATATGTATTTCCTGCGGACCGAAATCCTAGAACTCACACCAACCCACAAACAGCAAATGCTGCATTAAAAAGAATGGGCTTTCAAAACATTCTAGTAGCTCATGGCTTAAGAGCCTTAGGTAGTACAATTCTAAATGAAAAGGGTTTCGACCCTGATTTAATTGAAAGCGCATTGGCCCATACTGATAAAAATGAGGTTAGACGAGCATATAATCGAGCTCAATATCTAGCTCGTAGAAGGGAGATGATGGAGTGGTGGAGTGAGCACTTAGTTCAAAATTTTTAGCAATAAAGGTTAATCAAAATTTGAGTAAGGGAGTTACTCAAAAGACATGGCTGTATATTGTAAATTAGAATCTTCTAAGATTCTTTGATTAATAAATTCTAATCTTTGCTAATTTTGACTGTTTTATATAGCATAACTGAACGTAGTATTACTTTATCGTCAGTTGGTTAAGCTGATGATAAATAGCAGGGAATGTTAGTTATGGATAAAAGAAAGCTCAGCGAAACCGATATAATAAGTAAGTTCATTCTACCCGCAGTTAAAACCGCAGGCTGGGACGATATTACCCAAATACGCCAAGAGGTTAAACTACGTGACGGTAAAGTAATCGTCCGTGGGCAACTTGGTGTACGTAAAACTGTCAAATCTGCTGATATAGTGCTTTACCATAAACCCAGTATGCCGCTTGCTGTTATTGAAGCTAAAGCGAATAAGCATGAAGTAGGCAAAGGTCTACAACAAGGCTTAGATTACGCTAGGCTGCTTGATGTGCCGTTTATATTTGCCTCTAATGGTGATGGCTTTATATTTCATGATAAAACCAAGCTAGGTACGGCTGATGCGCATAACCTCGAAACCGAAATACGCTTAGAAGATTTTCCATCACCACAAGAGCTTTGGGCTAAGTATTGCGCTTACAAGGGCTATGCTGAATCGCAACTCCCTATAATCAACCAATCTTACTATGACGATGGTAGCGGTAAACACCCGCGTTACTATCAGCTCCAAGCAATTAATAAAACAGTAGAGGCTATATCGTCAGGTAAAGACCGCGTACTCCTTGTTATGGCAACAGGAACCGGTAAAACTTATACCGCGTTTCAAATCATATGGCGCTTATGGAAATCACGTGCTAAAAAACGCATCTTGTTTTTAGCAGACCGCAACATATTGGTAGATCAAACTCGCATTAATGACTTTCAGCCGTTTGGTACGTCAATGACCAAAATTACCGGCAGAACAATCGATCCTGCTTACGAAATACATTTAGCACTTTATCAAGCGCTAACAGGACCAGAAGAATCTCAAAAAGCGTTTAAGCAAGTAGAACCAGACTTTTTCGACCTAATTATTATTGACGAGTGTCACCGTGGTAGCGCAAGTGAAGATAGCGCGTGGCGCGAAATACTTACTTATTTTGAAGGCGCAGCACAGGTCGGTTTAACCGCAACACCAAAAGAAACCGACGAAGTATCAAACACCGATTACTTTGGTGACCCAGCTTATACTTATTCTCTAAAAGAGGGCATAGAAGATGGCTTTTTAGCACCGTACAAAGTGGTACGTGTTGATCTTGATGTAGACCTACAAGGCTGGCGGCCAACAAAAGGCCAGATTGATAATAACGGTGAACTAATACAAGACCGCATATACAACCAAAAAGATTTTGACCGCACTATGGTCATAGACGAACGCACCCAGCTAGTGGCCGAAACCATTACTAACTATTTAAAGCGTACAGACCCTATGGCTAAAACCATTGTGTTTTGTAACGACATAGATCACGCCGAGCGTATGCGCCGTGCCCTTGCCAACTTAAATCCAGAACAAATGGCTAAAAACGATAAATACGTGATGAAGATCACCGGCGATGACGAACTAGGCAAAGGCCAGCTCGACAACTTTATAAACCCTAAACGCTCATACCCGGTTATTGCTACTACTTCAGAGTTAATGACCACAGGGGTTGATGCCAAAACCTGTAAGCTAGTAGTGCTTGATCAAAACATTCAATCAATGACCAAGTTTAAACAAATTATTGGTCGTGGTACCCGTATTGACGATCGTTACGGCAAGCTATGGTTTACGATACTCGACTTTAAAAAAGCCACTGAGTTATTTGCCGATGAACGCTTTGATGGCATACCAGAAAAAGTAATTAAAGTAACGCCCACCGACATTGAAGATGAAGACGTTGATCTTGAATCACAAGATGATATAACCGATGTAGAGCATCCAGATAGCGTATTCGACGATAACTTAACTGTTGATGATACAACCGATTCTATTAATGACCCAAAAGACGGTGGCACGCTTGATGACAAGTGGGAAGATGAAACAAACAAAATGGTTAAGTACCGCGTATCGGGTGTTACTGTTAATAAAGTAGCAGAACGGGTGCAGTATTACGATACCGACGGTAAACTCGTTACCGAATCATTTAAAGATTACACCCGCAAAACTATGAGCAAGCAGTTCAGTTCACTTGATGAGTTTGTAAAACGTTGGAACGAGTCAGATCGTAAACAAGTTATTATCGATGAGCTCGCCGAACAGGGCATTATTTGGTCAGCGCTTGAGGAAGAAGTAGGCAAAGACATGGACCCATTTGATATGATCTGTCATGTTGTTTACGATCAACCCCCCCTTACTCGTAAAGAGCGCGCAGATAACGTACAAAAACGTAACTATTTTACTAAATATTCGGGAACTGCCCACACCGTACTCGAGAACCTTCTGTTAAAATACGCCGATGTAGGCGTGCAAGAAATCGAATCTATGCAAGCACTTAAAGTGGCGCCCTTTAACGAAATTGGCAGCCTAAGTGAAATAGTAAAAAAAGGCTTTGGTGGCAAACCACAATACGAGCAAGCCCTTAAGGAACTCGAGGCCGAAATTTACCAAATGCCAGCGCCTAAAACAGCTTAAATTTATGTTTGCTGATGCTAAGTATTAGCGTCAGTAAGCATTAAACCATTTAAATTAAACAGTTTTCAAAGTCACTTTTAGCCGCTGTTTATAAAGCAATCAAACAAGAGAATACTATGTCTATCAGTTCAGCTATTAAATCTATTCAAGATATTATGCGTAAAGACGCCGGTGTCGATGGCGACGCACAACGCCTTGGCCAAATGTCGTGGTTACTATTTTTAAAAGTATTCGACGCACAAGAAGAAGAGCTAGAGCTTGAATTAGACGATTACCGCGAGCCAATCCCCGAGCAATTTTTATGGCGAAATTGGGCGGCCGATAACGAAGGCATAACCGGCGATGAGCTTTTAGAGTTTGTAAACGACAAGCTATTCCCTGAACTTAAAAACCTAACCGCACCGATAGATAAAAACCCACGCGGTTATGTAGTAAAAGAGGCCTTTAGCGATGCTTTTAACTACATGAAAAACGGCACACTACTGCGCCAGGTGATTAATAAGCTAAACGAAATAGACTTTACCGACTCAAAAGAGCGCCACTTATTTGGCGACTTATACGAACAGATATTAAAAGATTTACAAAGCGCAGGTAACGCGGGCGAATTTTATACCCCGCGCGCCATCACTAAATTTATAGTGGCAGTCACCGACCCAAAGCTAGGCGAGTCAATCATGGACCCTGCTTGTGGTACCGGTGGCTTTTTAGCGTGCGCGTTCGACCATGTAAAAGCTAACTATGTAAAATCGGGTGAAGACCATCAAATATTGCAAAAGCAAATACATGGCGTAGAGAAAAAACAACTCCCGCACTTACTGTGTACTACAAATATGATGCTTCACGGCATTGAGGTACCGGTACAAATTAAACATGGCAATACGTTAAATAAATCGCTTTCAAGCTGGGACGACCAAGTAGATGTTATCATCACCAACCCACCATTTGGTGGCACCGAAGAAGACGGTATAGAGAAAAACTTCCCAAGCGACATGCAAACTCGCGAAACAGCCGACTTGTTCTTACAACTCATTATAGAAGTGCTCAATACTAAAGGGCGAGCAGCAGTGGTATTGCCAGACGGCACCTTGTTTGGTGAAGGCGTTAAAACCAAAATTAAAAAGCTATTGGTAGAGGAATGTAACTTACACACCATAGTACGCTTACCTAATGGTGTGTTTAACCCGTACACCGGTATTAAAACCAACATACTGTTTTTTACCAAAGGCACGCCAACCAAAGACGTGTGGTTTTACGAGCACCCATACCCAGCTGGGGTTAAAAATTACAACAAAACCAAACCCATGAAGTTTGAAGAGTTTAAAACGGAGCTCGAATGGTGGGGCAACGAGGCAGACGGCTTTGCCAGCCGAACTGAAACCGAACAAGCATGGAAAGTATCAATCGACGATATTATTGCTCGCAACTACAACCTCGATATTAAAAATCCGCATGTAGGCGAGGTAATTAGCCACGACCCGCAAGAGCTATTAGCCGATTATTCAAAGCAGCAAGCTGACATACAAGCACTGCGCGATCAGCTTAAAGGCATATTGTCAGCAGCGCTTGCTAAAGATGTTGAGGGCAAGTAATGGCTGAGTCAAAAATACCAAACCAAAACGCAGAGCAGCTAATCACCGAGCATCTTGATATTTGGACCACTGCCATAGAGCAAAAGTCGTCATCAGGGCGAAGCTCATCTAAAAAGTTTTCACTTCACGGCATTAAAAAACTCCGCGAACTTATTTTAGAGCTCGCCGTGCGTGGCAAATTAGTGCCACAAGATCCAACCGACGAACCCGCTTCAGTGTTGCTTGAGCGGATAGCCGCTAAAAAAGCGCAATTGATTAAAGATAAAAAAATTAAAAAGCCAAAAGCACTACCGGAAATCAGTGAGGACGAAAAGCCGTTTGAATTGCCACAAGGATGGGAGTGGTGTCGATTACAAGATTCTATAGATGTAAGAGATGGCACTCATGACTCACCTAAAGATGCAAATGGTGATGAAACATACCCTCTAGTAACAAGTAAAGACTTCAAAGATGGCAGTATTAATTTTGAATCAGCTAGGAAAATATCTGCTGAAGATCATTTTGAAATTTCTAAAAGGTCACATGTGGAGGTTGACGATATCCTCTTTTCTATGATTGGAGGGAACATTGGTAACCAAGTGATAGTAAAAGATATTAGAGAGTTTAGTATTAAGAATGTAGCTCTATTTAAGTACTATGATAAGAAGATTACCGCGCCTTATTATTTTAAAATTTATACTGAAAATTTAGCTAGTGTTTTGCAAGAAAGCGCAAAAGGCGGTGCACAGCCATTCATATCTTTGGGTGCTTTAAGGAAGTTGGTGCTTGCTCTACCACCAATTGAAGAACAATACCGTATCGTTGCTAAAGTCGATGAGTTAATGGGATTGTGTGATGCGCTTGAGGCACAAACTGAAAACAGTATTAGTGCCCATCAAACCTTAGTGGAAGTGCTGTTAGCGGCTTTGCTAGAAGCACCAGAGCAAACCTCAACACCCGAACAAGCCACAGCACAGTTCCAACAAAACTGGCAACGTTTAAGCGAACACTTCGACACGCTATTCACCACAACCGCCAGTATCGACACGTTAAAACAAACCATTTTACAACTAGCAGTAATGGGTAAACTCGTCCCACAAAATCCAAACGACGAACCCGCCGCCAAACTCCTAGAGCGTATCGCAGCAGAAAAAGCCCAACTGATTAAAGACAAAAAAATCAAAAAGCAAAAACCACTGCCAGAAATCACCGACAAAGAAAAACCATTTGAATTACCAAGAGGGTGGGAGTGGATTAGGTTTGGCGATATGTACTTATTGGAATATGGAAGTAATTTGCCACAACCTAAGCGTTCAAATACTGGTGAATTTCCTGTATATGGTTCCAATGGGGTTGTAGGTACGCATAATGAAGCATCTGTACAAGGTCAATGTATTGTTGTTGGCCGGAAAGGCTCTGCTGGAGCCTTAAATTTATGTAGCGAAAAAGGGTGCTGGGTAACTGACGTGGCTTATAGTATTTCCCCACCGATAGGAATTGATATTGATTTTTGTTTTTATCAGTTACACACACTTGGGTTGGACTCTTTAGGCAAAGGCATCAAGCCAGGGCTTAACCGGAATGAAGCCAATATACTTACAGTAGCTGTACCTCCCTCAGAAGAGCAACACCGCATTGTCGCTAAGGTCGATGAACTAATGGCACTCTGTGAACAACTCAAAGCCCATTTAACCGACGCACAAACCACTAAACTCCAACTCACCGACGCCATTGTTGAGCAGGCTGTAAATTAATCTATAACGGAATATAAAGAACAATAATAATGAGATTAAAATCACTATATATTAGCGAGTACAAAAATTTAAAAAATTTAAATTTAACGTTGGCTGATAATTTTTTAGAAGTATTTGTAGGCAAAAATGGCTCAGGGAAATCAAATTTATTTGAAGCATTAATTGAGATTTTTAGGCATGTTTATGAGGCTGAAATTAAGTACAAAGGAGGAAATAAAGCAGAAGTTTCACCTACGTTGTTTAATTATAAAGTTGAGTACGAAATTGAAGGCTCTATTGTAGCTATTGAGTATGATGGTGACGTATTAACTTCAAATTATGTAGCTCCTCCTGAAGCTGAACACATACCATTCCCTGAGCATATACTTATATATTACTCTGGCAAAAACAATAATATAGCTAAAATTTTAGAAAAGTATGAAAGTCGTTTTAGACGAGCAATAGGTAATGAAGATGATAACAACAGTAGTCGCATTTTTATTGGTATTGGTTCTGAGTACAAGCATTTGTTACTTGCAACGATGCTGGTTTTACCGGAAGAAAATAAAGCTAGGCAATTTATATTTGATAAACTCGGTTTAGCTACTCAACAAACCTCTATTCAACTGACCCTTAATCGCCCAAGTAAAACTTATGCTAAAGGTGTTCAAGTTGAAGATTTTGATCCAAGAACTCATTATTGGGGCTTAAAAGGGCGGTCTTTAGAATTTGTAAAAAGGCTTGAACAATGTATTAAGGGTGAGTTTCAGCATCGAGAAATCTATTTTAAAACACCGCAACAATATGTATTGAACATAGATATTGAACTATTCCGCAATGAGTTTGAGCATGAGGATGCAGGTCGCTTATTTAGTTATTTTGATAACTTAAAAGCGTTAGATATGTTGGCTTCCATCAAAGCTGAAATAACTCTCACTTGTGGTACTCAAGCAAGCTTAGATTTTTTCAGTGACGGTCAAACTCAGTCGGTTTATATTTACGGCATTAGCGAAATATTTAAAAAGTATAATTGTTTAACTCTTCTTGATGAACCTGATTCTTTTCTGCACCCAGAATGGCAGTTTGAATTTTTAAGCCAAGTTAACGAAATTTCAGACACCGCACAAAAAACTAATCAAGTTTTAATGACAAGCCATAGTGCTGTTACTTTAATTCCGCATGAAACTAATAAGATACGTTACATGGAATTGAAGAACGAAAACTCGCTTTGCTTTGAACTACCTAAACATGTTGCAGTACAGAAGCTCAGCTCAAATATAATTAATTATTCTGAGCATAAGAGTTTAGTGTCGATTATCCAAACTATTCAAACTGAAGATAAGCCAATTCTATTTACAGAAGGTAATTCTGACCCATATATTATAAGTGAGGCATGGAGAAAGTTATATCAAGATGAAATGCCTTTTATCCCTTTCTATGCCTTTACTTGTACTTATATAAATCAGTTAATTACAGACAAGAGAATACATGCTGAAATGCAAGGTAAGCCTATATTTAGCTTGTTTGATTTTGATAAAGCGTTTAATCAGTGGAATTCTTTGAACGGTGACACCTTAGAGACAGATGTAAATAAGGGTTTGATAAAAAAGTGGGCTGAAGGAAACTCTTTTGCGATTATGCTACCGGTTCCTGAAAACCCTGATATCAGATCCCTTGTTATTAAAGACGAAGAAAAAGGAACAACTTGGGGGGGAGAGTCGAGTTGTGCGATAGAGCATTTATTTTATGGTTTGGATGCAACCAACCAATATTTTAAGGTAGAGCCCTCTAGAGGGGGAGGCCAAAGTATAGTATTTACCCACGATAAGATTAAATTTGCTAAGAATATAGTCCCACAATTAGGCTCTGAATGCTTTGAGGTATTTAGGCCTATGTTTGATTTTATTAAGCAACAATGCGCTCAATAAACAATATAGATAAATATTAAGGAACAATATGAAAACTATAAAAAAATATGACTTTGACGGCCAGCAATTGGGCGTTGGGCGTCTTATTTTAGCGATAATGAAAAAGTATGTTGAAGAGAATAATCCAACATTTGAACAGTTAAAGAACGACTTCAAAGAGGTCGAGGAATACAGAACTAAAAGTAAACCTCTGTACATAACTCACGAAGACTTAGAGGAAGTAAAAAGGCAGACAAGTTATAATAAAAAACGCTTTTTCGAGTCAAGTGATGAATCTTTAAAACTTTCAGATCACACCTTAATTTATGTGAGTAATCAATGGAGTGGTAAAGGAGTTAGATCAATCAGTACCGATAAATTTATTGAATTTGTTAATTCTAAGTTTGATTACGGTATTACTGACGTTGTAGAACATAAGTCTATCAATGATTTATATAACGATTACCTCAAAAAGCCTAACAAAGGTTGGATCGCAGCTTATGAGCGTTTTAGCGCAGAAGTAGAGCAGAACTTAAATTCTGATGCCTCCAATTATGAAACTGATTTTATAGAAAAACTATGGAAGTCTGAATCCAATGGAATTGCGAGCGCTAGGCCTGGGACTCTGAGTAATGATGAATATAAAAACCTTTTAAACGATTTGCCCGAAATTACGGCTTTGATATTCAAAGAGCCCACTCCAAATACTTTAGAAAAAATATATAAATGGGCTGATGAGGCTAAGAAGGAAGGAAAGTTTAACACTGTTAAGCGTGCTGTTATCCACAGAGTTTTTGCTGCCGCAGATCCTAAAAAATACAATACGATTTTGAATGTTGATGGTTTAAGAGCTTTTACGAAATACTTAAATGATACTTTTGATTTAGGAATTACTGTTAGTTGGAATTGGGCAGAATTAAATCAGGTTGTTACCGAAAAAATCAAAAGTAAGGTAGATAAACCAGAAAATGAGCTTGTTTTTAATACATTCATTTGGTGGTTGTTTGAAAAGCTAAAAAAAGAAAGTGACGATGAAAACTTATATATAGACGAAGATGAAAGGGATTCTTCGATGTCCACTGAACAAAAACAAGCAAAACAAAAAGCAGTAAACCTTATTTACTACGGCCCACCTGGTACTGGTAAAACTTTTACCCTTCAAAAGCTTTTAAAAGAACAATATACAGAAACCGGAACTTCTGAAGAGCCTGAAGTTTGGCTTAATAATAAATTGAGTGAATTAAGTTGGTTTGAAATCATTACTCTTATTTTGCTTGACATAGATGAAGAAGTTTCAGTGACAGAAATTGTGAACCATGAGTATTTTACAAAGAAGTTAGCGCTAAATGGTAGAACTGCCAACATACGTCAGACAGCGTGGGCAGCCTTGCAAACTCATGCAATTCAAGATTCAAAAACTGTTAAGTATGCCAAGCGTATTGAACCACTAATTTTTGATAAAAATACAGATAGTAAGTGGACTATTGTTGATAAAGATCATGAATTAATTGTTGGTTTTAGAGAACAATTAAATGAGCTTAAAGCGGGCCCTCCTGTCGAAAAAGAAATAAAGCGCTTTGAGTTTGTGACTTTTCATCAATCTTATGGATATGAGGAGTTTATTGAGGGTTTAAGGCCAGTTACTAACGACGATGGTGACATAAGTTACGTTGTAAAACCTGGTATTTTAAAGCGCTTATGTAAGCGTGCTGAAGCTGACCCTAGCCATCAATATGCGCTAGTAATTGATGAAATTAACCGAGGCAATATAAGTAAGATATTTGGTGAGTTTATAAGCCTTATAGAAATAGATAAACGTGCTGGTGAAAAGTATCCACTTACAGTTACTTTACCATACTCAAACTTACCTTTTTCGATACCTAACAACCTCGATATTATTGGCACAATGAACACGGCTGACCGCTCTTTAACGCATATAGATATAGCGTTAAGACGGCGATTTGAATTTATAGAGCTGAGAACTGACTACTCTTTATTAAGCGATAATGTGGAGGTATTAATTTAAGGAAGCTCTTATTCACTATTAACAAACGGATAGAGCTTTTATTAGATAGAGAGCATATTATTGGCCACGCTTTATTAATGAATGTAAGTAATTTGGCAGGTCTTAAACAAGTCTTTATCTCTAACATCATGCCGCTACTGGAAGAATACTTTTTTGAAGATTGGGATAAAATTAAGCAAGTATTTAACGGTAACGGATTTGTTTCAGAGCTTAAAGATGCTCATACAACTTGGCTTGGTGACGCAAATGAGTATGCAGCAAAGTCTTACTTTGTAGATCCTAAAGCTTTTGACGAGATTGAGAACTATACAGCTGTATATCAAAGTATTGAGGGCAAAAATTTTGCCGCGCTTTTTTCTGGACAAGAGCAAAACTAAGGAAGGTTTATGCGTACATGGTCTGTTTATGAGTTTTCTCGCTTGTATAAAAGTAATATTACTAAATATGAGGGTGATCATTTAAAACTAGAGCACTCTCAATTTGAAGCGCTCAAACAACTGTTAACTTGCAGTGAGGCAGACCACGATAAGTTATTTAGGTATGGCTTTGAAAAGCGACAAGAGGTATTAGTTTGCCAAAACTACGTTGGTGTAATTTGCTTACCTTGTGGCGACCAAATTGAAATATTGCCTAAAACACATCGGAAAAGCGTACATGCTGAGAGTGATGAAAGTATTAGCAGGAATCGCTCCAACCTCATAAAAATGTTAAAGGCAACACAGTATTTACCTGGTAAAGTTGCTGACAATGCATCGTTAGATATGGCTAAAATGCCGTTACTTGATGTATTCATACAATTGTTTTTGCAAGAGGTAAGCTTATTAATAAAGCGTGGTGTGGCAAGACAGTATGAAACGCACGAGAGCAATGAGCCTTTTATTAAAGGTAGAATACTAGTTAGCCAGCAAATCAGGCATAACTTAGTTAATAAACATCATCACTTTATAGCCTTTGATGAGCTAACAACTAACCGTCCTGAAAACCGATTAATTAAAAGTGCTTTGCATTGGTCGCTTAAGCGCGTGACAGCAAAAACGCAACACCTTTGCAGGGAGTTATTATTTCACTTTGAAGAAGTAACAAGCTCAAAAGCTATTTGGCAGGATCTCAATGCTTGGCAACGGGGTAGGCATTTGTCTCACTATGAAGCGATTAGGCCGTGGATAGAGATGATTTTTAAAGATCAAAGCCCTACATCGGTAAACGGTTCAAAAAGCATGTTATCTATATTATTTCCTATGGAACGCGTGTTTGAAGATTACGTACCGCTCTGTTTGAAAAAGCAGTTTAAAGAAAAAGGATATGTAATTAACACACAAAATCGCAGTAAAAATTTAGTCAAATACGGGGTCAACAACGAAAAAGAACTTTTCCAATTAAGACCTGACTTACATATCAAGGCACCAGATAAATTAATTATTGGTGATACGAAGTGGAAGGTGATTGATGAAAACTTCCCGAACAAAAAGTATGGAATAAGTGAAAGTGACATATACCAGATGCTGGCTTATAACCAAACTTACCAAAAGGGTGAATCAGAACCCCCTGTGATTTGGCTTATTTACCCTATGACCCCACAGTTTTTAAGTCCGTTGCCTGATTTTATTTTTGATAACGGTCTTACACTCAAAGTACTACCATTTGATATTGATAAATCGGTTTTGAAACTTAACAATAATTTTTGATACTAACGTACTAAGCATTGTTATCTGATTTTTGAGTTTGATTCTAAGGAATCCGAATTGCAATTCGATAGACTCGTAAGTTTTATTGCCTCAACAAATTTTTGCAATATCAAAAATTTTAAAGAAAGTTTTCAGTGTGTTATTTTGTTATGCGTACAGGGGAAATTGCAATTAGAATTGAGCTAGAAAAACATACTAGCTCATAAATTCTTAATTACATACCAGCTAAAAAAGCTTTGTATGCTACAACAATTATACTTAAACCGGACATTGAAATTGCTATAAATGAAACCCACTTTAAGGAAAACATGAACTTGTCGGATTTAATCTGATGATTAGACTCTAGTAGTTTGATCTTTTCCTCGAGAGCTTCTACTTTTTCGGTTAGAGAGTTAATTATCTGTTTGTTTATATCTTGGTCTTTTTGGGTTTTATAACTTAAGTCGTACAACTCTTGCTTTTTTACTTGGAGAGAATCAAGGTTTTTTGAGTTATGGTCGAAAGCTTCTTTTAAACATTTTAGATCAAAGTTTAAATTATGAATTTTTTCTGAGTTGTCTAATATAGTGTCTTCCAATGAAAGTTGATATTCAATTTGTTCTTTAATCTTTTCAACGATAACTTTTTCATTTTTTTGGGAAATATTTAAATCTCCAGAAAAAGTTTCATGTTCTTTGTCCATGTTTACCATTTTTTCAACTAAGCTATCATAAAAGCCTCTTAGTACTTCATTCTTAAGATGGCTTAGCTTAATTAAAAAGTGCAGAACTTCTTGGGTTGAGTAGAGATTTAAACCTATACTTTTTAATTGTGATGACAACTCTTCATTAGTTTTCCCCGATATTGTACTGAAAAAACCAGTCTTCACTTCTTCTTTTCTGAGCTCAGCTACGTGCTTCATAGAATCTACTAGTTTTTTCTTAAAAACTTCGAAATCCGCCATTAACTCATTTACTTCTGGTGACCTGACTTGCTGAACCGGTTTGTTTCTGTACTTTTCAACAATTTTCATAACTACCCTTAAAAACTAACTTTACTTCTGATGATAACTTTTCTGTCAGAGACTGTATCTAAAATGGCTTCATGATCTTTAATGTCAGTCATAAGTCCAAGGGTTGAGTAGCTATAACTTTCTAAACTATTGACAAGGGAGATGTTCAAATCTGAAGTCTCTATAATTTTTTTCGCTGATTCTCTGAGGTTAATTCTTGTTTCTTCATGGTAGCCAACTATCAAGTCAACTATTTTAGGAACGATGCTGCTGAGATAGTGACTTGTGATACCAAATCCCATAGCAGAAATAATTGCAGCAATAAAAGGTGATAATGGGCCTGTGAAGCTTGATAATGCTGATTCTAAAGATAGGTCAATGCTACTCCAAAAAACAGTATTTGCTGTAAGTACAATTGTGCTTGTGATTTTTTCAATCAACTCAGCTTTAGATAACGTATCCTTCCCTTTATAAAGGTTCCATGCAGCGTAACCTAAATCAAAAATATTTTTTGCCAGTTGATAAATCTGACTGATAGCCTTACTAAGAGCATTCAAAATAAACTCGAATACACCTTTAGCGAGCTCTTTTACATTTAGTAGCTGCTGTTTAAGAATTTCATAAATCCTTTTAAGCAGTCTACTTATCCTAATTTTAAAGTTATTTTTCTTTGTTTTATAGAAATCAATAAGCTCTTCTTTCAAAATTATTACGGATTGGGTGATTATGACTTCTAATACATTCCAACCACCATGTTTAAGCCCTTCAAATGCAGCCCCAACTGTAATATCAATTTTTGATCCTAAACTATCTTTGATCTTTTTGGCTTCAGTATTAGAACGAGTGCCCTGTTTATTTTTTAATTCCTCTTTTTTATTAACTAAGTCGTGGTCATTTGAATTTAAAACTTCTTTTATGAGAGAGGCTTCAAGTGCAGCGGCAGTTTCCACGCTATCACAATTTATAACTTTAACAGTGCAGCCATCTTCAAATTCTTTTGCAAGCTTATAATTTTCACTGGCTGTTTTTTTTTGCTTATGTTCATTTAAGTGTCCAGCAGTCCACCTTTTACTGATATTATTAGAGTCACCAATATATCTGATTTTTCCATCATTATCGTATACAACATAAACGCCTGCTGATTTTGGCACTTCGGCACCAGATACTATTTTTCCTCCGTGTACTTGAAACTCCGAGTCAAACTTTAATGTGGCAATTGAGCTAATTCCATGAGAAAAGGACTTCTGAATCATTTCTTTCCACATGCTTCCACGGTTTGCAACTTCCATAGCATCTCGAGCTGTAGAGCTGTTTAGAGTATTTTTAATATCAGTTTTAATACCTGGTTTTTCATTTTGCGAAGGTGCTATTCTTCGATTTCTAAAACCCGCGATTAACTTTCTGTTGATGTTTTCAATTGACTTATCAATGATCTGCTCTTGAAGAGGGGTAAGTCTTGTTAATTCATCCATATATTTTCTCGACTTTAATTTAAAGACTTAAAGTACGATCTTAATTGAAAATAAACAATATATTATTAGTACTCATAAATACCTCATGACATCATAATTGAATCAACAAGCTCCCTAATACAATACTTCTCCCACAGCTGACGATAGCTCAGTTTATTATTCTGAATGAATTCCAAATTGATTTTTCAAATATAGATTATTGAACTACTTTCCTTTTAGATGTAGAAGCAATGCTTCTCTTAAGTTTTCTCTAGGATGTTTGGACAAGTCAAAAGAATGTGCGATTCTATGGTGAGTCGGGCAAAGTGCTATTAAATTATTCGCGTTGTGAATTTTTTTAGGGTCTAAGCTTATATTTGATTTGGGAATAATATGGTGTATATCGATAGTGCCAATTATATTACAACCATGAGCTTCACATTTTGTTGGGTCTCTTCCGTCCTCAATAATCGTACTTCGAAGCTTATTCGTAGTTTGGTGCACATAATTCTTTTGTTCAAAGTTAGAAAGTATTGAAGCTTTAAAGTTATCCAATGTTTTAAAGTGCATTTGATACAATTTGGGAGTTATTCCGTAGAATGCTAAGTCGCGAGCTCTGAGGAAGTACTTACTTTTCGATGCGGAGCTCAAACTATCGAGTGTTAAGTGCATTTTTTCAGATATAACCCATATCGCTGCATTGACAAGGTTTTTTCTTCCTTCTTTTCCCTTGAAGTAAACATTAGTTTTAGAGTGTCTGAATTGAAAAGGGCGATACAAGGTAGGGTAAGCTTTACAAATTAGATATGTAACAGCAGAAAAGGATTTATAATAACTATCATTTATTTTGTGGTCATTAGCGAATTTAATACATTGGTATAAATCTGCATCCATAAAATCTGTATTAGAAATAATTCGGGGCAAAAAGTCATCACGTTCCAATTGTAATTTCTCTTCAATAAGCCACTTCGTTTTTGCTATTACTTCCTCAATGCTTAATGTTTTGGGTGAAGAAATTTCTTTGTCTACTTTATTTCGAAGAATTTGATCTAACTGAGTTCTTGTTAACCCGAGAGTTTGTCTTATTTCGGAAATAGGGATGTTTTTGAGGTTGTTGAAAATGAAATCAATTTCAAAAGGTTGTATATCACAACAAATATTTTTTCTTCTGATTAAGTACATAAATTCTAAGGGTGAAAGTTTAAATTTACTCGCAAGAGCAGGAATGGGGAACCTTTTCCAATTGCGTTCTACAAATTCGTAGTCAATTTCAACTTTCATGTGAATACCCTCATAACGTTTAACAGAATTATTTGTTAATTTTTGTATAGGAGATGAAAGTGTTTAAGGCAAATTTATTTTTATTTTTCAGTTGATTGTACTCGTTCTGAGTATGCTCAAGACGTAAGGAGGGTAAGCTCAACCATTTTTAATTTAGTTATTTAATTCTAGGTTGAGCTATAAATTTTTTCAAGTAATACGACTTATTTTATTAATCCAAAGATATTACTCCAGGAAAAGATGCACCAACTTCAGCTAACTTAACTTTTAAATTTTGTTTATCAATCTCATCTTCTAAGTTGAGAGTTTTAAAGATAATCATTAAATCCACGATTATTTTTGTTCCATCTAGTTTCACAAGGCACTTTCTTTTTTGGGCTTTGAAAATTGAGTTAGTATCAAAAATTTTAATTTTGGCATAATATTCCAAGTTATTAGTTTGATAGATGGTTAAACTATACTCAGATAAATTCAAAGAAGAGTCATACTCTGTCCTGTCCTTTACTTTGGCTTCTGAATACGAGAACGGAAAACAATTCAAGTGCTTTTTTAAACTATATTGTTTGAAAAATTTATAAGTATCTAATAGTTTTTTATTTTTTAGTTGGCCAGACAGGTCCATTATGCTACTTCCCCTGATAACATATTCCTCTTCGATTGGTAAATGTTTTAATGAAAAAACCGTTTTTTCGAAATTGAATTCTTTTAACCCGCAAAGGCCATATGCCATATGGCCTAATCGTTGGAAAAACGTTATATAAATTTCATCCTTAGTAGTTACATGGATTTTATAAAGAGCTAATATTTCTTTTAGACTTGGGCCTTGATATGCAATATTTGACTCTTTTTGATATTGTGGGAAGGTGAATGTTAATGATTCAGGTTCATATAAATCGAACCATTCTTTAAAGGCTTCATCAGCTAATAATTCATGCAATTGGCTCTTTAGGTTCAATTCATCGTAAGGCTCAGCATCGTCATTTAGCAGAATCATTTGTATTGTTTGTAAAAAGGCTGGGCAGCACCAAACCTCATTAAGCTTCTGTGCAAATAAAATATCGTTTACAAGGTTATATGATTTTTTAAACTCAGAAGTAGTGTTGAGCCTTTTGGCTTTAATGTAAATACCTGCGGCAAGACTATTTGGTCTGCCATAATGACTTGTTAGCATATCTAGAGTTTCATTTTGAAGTTTACGCTCTCCTTTCTTTGCTCTGGATAGCAGTGATGGGTCAATATCAAACTCTTCGCATATCTCCGCTTAAGATTCGCCTCTTCTTTCTGCAACCTTGATCGAATGAACAACAATTAACTGTGACTCAAGCTTAGTATAACTACCCATATAATTTCTCCGTTGGTTAAGGTTGGAAAGAGTATTTATTAAATTGTTATGTTAGTCATTGTCATTTGTTGTCAATCATTGTCAATCATTGTCAATTTGTTTCTTGGTGACTCTTTCCGCGTTCTCATTCCATGGGTTCAAATATTTCTATCATGCCAAGCTTATTTTTACGGATTGCACTCAGAAACATGCATGACGACAAGGTTATGACAATTTCTTTTTATGTCGCACATATGTCATATGTTCCACGGAAGTGGTTAATTTTAAGTTTTTGTTTTATATGTTTTTAAAGTTTGGTGGGCGAGGTTTTGAATATTTTTAGATATTTAAAATAGTTATGTAAAACCTCTCAATTGATGACGTCAAGATAGGTTTTTGTCGCACTTTTGCTGCTTGTTAATTGAACACTTTTGGCTAAATTTAGTAAGTTTAGAAAATGTCTTTACCTATTATTTTCTCAAATAGCTGCCAGCCCTTTAAATATACACTATTGGTAAGTCATGAGTTAGCTTCTAATCTATCAGTAATCTAGCAAATTTTAGAGTGAAGTTTTTGGGTTATTATTCTGATTTTTTTGTTTCCAGGGCACTTTTAATACCAGCTATGCAGATAATCCTTTACTGGTTGATGTAATATTTTTCCGAAAGTGAATTACTCCAATTCATTACAGCTAATAAATGGTATATTGGACCATCGTGTAGTATAACGTGGTGATAAAAAAAGCGCGTTTCATAGCCCATTTTTGGGTGAGATTTTCACTGCCAATACATAAAGCGCCAACACCGTAGCGATTGTTAACTGTATCGATGAATTTCATTATTTTAGGGTTGTCAGCATTTTTGTTAAACATATCGATTTGGTAAAAATATTCACTCTCAAGCTCAATTGCACCGATACCACATCGATAAAAACGGGTATCGGGTTTATATAGTTCGTGGATAACTTCTGAGACTGCTTTTGCTATGATGCGGATGTCTGATGTTGGCGTAATAAAGTCATACAATATCGACTTTTTGTAATAGTTTTCTTCATGTGGGAGCTGGCAGCAAATATACCAATTCGCTTTATTAAAGAGTGTTGTCGTCTAAGTTTCCTAGCCACAATAGCAGCATGTGTTACAAGCGCAGCTTTTAAAGGAGTTATATCAGTAACACGCTCTCCAAAGCTGCGTCTTGAAAAGATTTCTTTCTTAATTTGTTTTACTTCATCCAAACTTAAACATGCTACACCATCGAGTTCATTAACGGAGCGCTCAACCACGACACTGAAAATTCTTCTCATTGCTTTAGAGTTTTGATTTGCTAAATCCAAGGCAGATTGTATATTCAGCTGTTTTAATTTATTGCCAAGCCGAGTGCCAATACCCCATACATCTGTCACGGCCATCTTAGATAAATTTTCACGGCGTGATTTATCATCACTGATAACAGCCACACCGTTATATCCAAACAACTTCTTAGCGTTATGATTGGCAGCTTTTGCGAGCTTGGGTGTGGGTCCAAACCCAACGCCAACAGGCTGTCCCGTTTCAAGCCAAACGGCACGACGAATAACTTGTCCATAGTCAGCCTAATCACTAGTTACTTTGGAAAAGCCAGAGAAACGTAAAATGATTCATCAATGCTGTATACGTAGTGGTCATCACAAAAACGCCCGATAACTGTCATCATTCGCTCACTTAAATCAGCATAAAGCTCATAGTTAGATGAGCGTACAACAACATCGTACTGCTCTAAGTAGCGCTTGATTTTAAAGTAAGGCTGAAACTTGGGAATGCTAAGCTGCCGAGCAATCGGGCATACGGCATATATACATCCATCGTTATTTGTTAAAACAACAACGGGCTTGTACCGTATAGCTGGGTCAAACACTTTCTCAGCACTGGCATAAAATGCAACTGCATCAACTAGGGTAAACATTTACTGAGCGCGATTTTATTTTTATGAAGCCGAATACTAGTTGTAACCACGCCTTCGAGTTTGAAGTCGTCTTCAGGAGAAATATAAACCGATGAATAATTTTTAGATGCAGAGATTAGCAAGCGATTTGATTTATCGATGATTTTACACACGAATGTACCGTTATAGCTTGCAACTATAACATCACCAGAAGACACGTTTTCAGCTCTATCAACGACAAGTAAATCACCATCAAAAATCCCTACATCTTGCATAGACTGGCCGGATGCAAGACCTATATAGGTCGCATTAGGGTGGTGAATAACAAGCTCATCTAACGATATTTCTAGTTCTGTGTACTCTGCGGCTGGTGATTCAAAGCCGGTAGTGCCAGCCTCAATATAAATTGGAATAACAAACATACGCACCCCAACTGTATATATGTGCAGCGTAGTTCAGGCGTTGTTTCATTCCAAGAGAATTTTTTGCATTTAATGAATTCTTGAAGTGAGTAAGTATCATGTTTATCTGATTTAGCTTTGTGCTCAGTAGAGGTCAAATCGAAAGTAATTATAGAAAATATGAAAGATAGAAAAGTTAGTGCTGCTGGTTTTTAATAACGCTGGCAATTAGTTAACAAATTTGTTAAAAATATGAGAATAAGAAAGGTGAGCTAAGTTGCGGTTAAAAAACGCGCCACTTGCTCTATAAACATGTTATACACCAGGAGTTAACTGTTAGTTATGGTGAATATTGAAGCGTTCAGTAATGCGCTAGAAGATAAAATAGACACTTTCTCTCGAAGAGAAAACAATAATAAGAAATACTACCGACGAGTATTTGTTCCGCAAACTATATAAGTGGCTTTTGCTCCTTTCCTAGTTGCGTTCTCCGAAAGCAATGAATTGGTTCGTATGCTAGCTATAGCATGCACATGCTTTATTGCGGCATTACAAGCTGTTAGTGGTTATAGTGATTTTAAAAAAAATTGGATCGCATATAAAAATACGGTCAATGAATTAGAAATCATGAAATTAAAGTTTGAAAACTACAAAAACTGTGAAGATGAACGCGCTAAACCTGAACTCGAAAATCTATTCAATGACTTTACTGAACTCATGAGAGCACATGATAAATTATGGGCTTCAAATGTAAAAGACAATAGAAGTAAGGCTTGATGTATAACAAGTGCCTGAACCAAAGGACGCAAAACTGCAGGCTTGCGCTCATTCGTAGCTAATTTTAGCCTGCTATTTCGCGCTGGTTAGGCAAGCGTTAGACTTAATTATCACAAAGGAGTATCTGTGAATAAAATTTTTATAATTGCTATATCTCTAGTCGTATTCGGTTGCACCAATCTCTCAGAACAAGCTGAAAGTTCAGCTATAGATCAAGCGCTTAAAGTATGCAACTTTGGTTACAACTCCGAACTAGCTGGAATGCTTGAGGCTTCTTATGAATATGCCGACAAAAGTGCAAGTAGTGCTGAGTTTGGAGCTAAATTTGAAAAAAAATTAGAAACTCAATTTTCAAAAATGGTTATAAACAAAACCTTTACTGATACCTTAGGTGAAGGAGAAATGGTTCAAGTATTGAAAGAGCAAAGGGAATGTGCACAAGATTACCTAACAAATACTCGCCCAAAAACAAGAAGGGATTTAGTTGAAGCATGTATGAATGATTTACAAAGCCGACTTGCGGGTAATGGAAGTCACAAGAAAGTGGTTAGCGTAAGAAACTATTTAGTTTATGCCGGTCACAGCATGCACACAAATGATAGCCCCGTGGTTGCACTCACTGTTGATGATGTTGTATCGAAAAACAATCTGATGGTCAGATGCCTTGGGGACAATAACGTTTATCAAGATCTTGAAGTTGTAAAAACAGAAACTGAAGGCTAACAAGCATATTAAGTAGGATCTAAAACAGCGGGCTATATTAGTTGTGTGATTCATAGACATCAGCTCACTTCCGGGAGTCGAAGATCAAGCTGATAATTCGGTAGCTGAATGCGTTTTTTTAGTTTCGTAGTTAGCGTGAACGTCTTCCCAAAGCGGTGTTTGTTCAATGTGTTCACATACAATATCCATCGGGATTTTACCTTTAAATGGACCTTGAGCCCGTTGCCAATCGAAGTAATGCTGCCACTCAGGTAGCTTTCCATTTTGAGCTCTTCCAAATCCAAATTAACGGTTGAATAAAACTCTTCTTTGTGAACTTTCAACTTTGCTATTTAAGTGAGGTGACCCTAGCTTATTGTGGCGGAATTTAATGCCATACTCCATCAATTTGAGTCTTACTTTTTAGCGATGAACTCAGCTCCACGATCAGTTTGAACTCGCTGTATTGGAAATGACATTTTTTGTTCGCTAGTAAAAGTTAATTGGGATAGCTTGAGGTACTCTAATATGTAATAAACTATAATCGGGAGAATAGTAACGATTTCGGGTATTAGTCAGGTTTGAGTAATACCCGAAATCAAACCTGACTGGTGAAGTTAAACTTATAGAGTTAGCTAACCATCATACTAAGCGGCAAACTCGGTTGAAATCTTTTTGCTGGTCTCATCGTTTTTTGTATTATCTCTTTTTCTGTCAACGTCTGTTTTGCAAACAATAGGGTAGGGCCATACTGTTTACTTAGATTTTCTAGACCCCTATCCCTAACTGCATTACATCGCGTCTTTATCTCTCTTGTTATAGATCTTGCTTCAACGCCTTTAAGCATACATCGATAAACCTTTGGGTATGCATTTAAAAAATAACTATCAGGGCATGTGAGGACATCACCAGGGATAACTATATTTTTGTTGCCTCTTAGTCTGAGTTCATGTCTTGTCCAAGATTGATACTCTGGTGCATCTTTTGGCAACTGTAATTGTTTACCCTTCTCGTATATGACCATCTGTTTGCTGGCATTTTTTGAGCCAATATAGATAGTTCGTCCTGTTGATGAGCTAATGTTTTCTCTGGTTGGCTTTGGCCCAGAGGAAGGTGAAAAGCCACCAGAAGAATACTTTTTTTGTATAAAGCGGATATTGTAACGGCTTGAGAAGTCATCTAAAGCTATATCAACTCGTTTAATTTCAAAGCGGTTTCTTTCCATCAATTCTAAAAGCGGAAAGAAATAGCATTGACTAATATTAATCAATTCACACGCATAGCCTGTGAGTTCAACAATTATGAATTGCTTATCAGCATTCCATTTTATAGCCCCGCAATAGTGTACTTTTACATCAGTACTTTCTAGTAGGATGCCGTCATCAAAGTATTTTCTATTAAATTTATCTTTAGATACCTTAATTCTGAGGGTAGTTAACCATTGTTTGATTAAATAGATAGTTGACTCGAATTGCGCATCACTAGTTGTAAATAGTTTTAGAGTTAAATAATCAATTCGAGTTTTGAAATTATTATCTTCTAGAAAAGGACTATCTGTACTTTTTAACAGCATTAACTTCTCGTTGTGTAACTTACTGTTTTTTAATTCATTACTACTATGTGTTGTCTCACGTAATGGCTTAGTTATGATCTTAGGCTGCATTAATACGCTCCTCCATCCAGTTTTGAATGTCAGAAAGTCTCCATGCAACGGTTCGTGTATTCAGCTTTATACGTTTTGGAAATTTGTCTTCTTGCTCCATTTCATAACGAGTTGTTCTAGAGAGCCCAGTTAAATGTTTACATTCTGCTTCACGCACAAAGCGATCAATTTGTGAATTGGTAGTATTCATCACGGATACCTTCCTATTATCATGGGCGATCGATATTGTTCGCCCTTGTATGAGGTGTATTTAACTGGAAATTTAAGAGTCTGAGAATCGCACCTAGCAGCTAGGCTCAGACTTTTTTATCTGCTGTGAATCATAGAAATCTTTCACTGCTTGGGAGGTTTTGGGTTTCCATTCGTTATTTTTAATGAAGTGTGAGTAGTTAGAAATCCATTTTAAAATAGCTTCAGATTCTTCTGGAAAATCTTGGAATACGCTTCTTAGTTCGGCTCTTGAATCAATGAAGCTGTTAACCTTATTTTTAATTATTCTCGCTATGTGGCTGAGACTTAAAGTGCTTGTGCTGTAATTTGATACATATTCATTTAGTGCGTATTGAACAATTCTTTGATTCTTTTCAGCTTTACTCCGACCACCACTACGGCCGTTTTGACGAGCTTTGCTTTTTATAGCTTCTTCTTGTTGTACTTCTTCTCGAAGCTTTTCAATTTTTACTGTTAGTAAGGGTTTTATTTCTTGTTTTAATTGTCTAAATAAAATTTCATTCGCGATATCATGTAGTCCTAGGTTTGTGAGCAGCTGAGGCAACATGTCGTAAAAATCAGAGTCCTCTAAGTCTTCGATTTTTTCTTTATTTGCTTCAGTCATTCTATTTGACTCTTCGACAACGCATTTTAATTCATCGCTGTTAGGTAGACCTGTTTTTGGAATTAATGGATTCTCAAAGTATTTATTTCTCATCCATTTAAGAAAATCTTTTTGTTCTTCTTCTAAAATTTTAAGAACTTTCTTTTTAGAGCCGGTAATTTGAATCTGTTCTGAAATAAAAGCGTTGGTTATTTCATGTACGTCAGTTGTTATTTCGTTTAGATGCATTTTGCCCCCACATATTAATTTTTAAAATTGAGGCATCCCTGCTATATTAAGTACTTATCCGTACAATTTCGAACTTATCAAACAGAAATGGATTCTCATATAAAAAGAATGAAAAATTTTAAATTTTTTTCATCCCTGTTTTTGAGCAAAGTTGAACCCGGGGTTCAGAGATAGTTTGAGGCCCATGATGTGGCCCATGGATTTTTTGGGTTTATAAATTTTCATTTAAAATCAGATGGTTGCTTTTTTGGTTTGACTCACCCCAGCTCCACCAAATATGAAAAAGGCTGCTCTAAGAGCGGCCTTTTTTATTGCCTAAAATACACCTCTTATTCATTGAGTCTGAAGGGGTTAATCACATTAAATCACACAACCAACTGAACGGCATCGATGATGGGTTTGTTTTCAACATCAATCGTTTCGATGATGTGTTTATGAAGGCGCTTTTTATGTTCGGCAAATATAGGGCGTTTTTTATCGAACTGGCTGGCAAATTCGAATGCGGTATTAAACAAGCTTTCGCTGTCGGGGCAGGCTTGTTCGATGACGTGGTCTGCAACAAGCTCGCTTGCGGTAACCCGGCGTCCTGTCAATTTCATTTCGTTAAAGCGGTAATAAGGCATCGATTTTTTTACAAATTCAATCATGCCTGGTAAAAACGGAATCGATAAATCAACTTCTGGAAAACAGAAAAAGCCACGGTTACTTTGCATAAATCTAAAATCGCAGGCGCACGCTAAAATAGCCCCATTACCAAATGCATGGCCATTAATAGCGGCAATAACTGGCATTGGGTAAAGTAACAAACGCTTAAATACGGCATCCATAGCGTGCATAAAACCACTTACTTCTTCATATTTTTGTGCTTTTAAAGCGGGCATTAGCCAGTCGGTGTCTATACCTAAACTCCACGATTTTTCATCACTTGAGGTAATAATCAGTGCTTTGTGTTCTGAGTTCGCTTCAATGTCATTAAGGCAATTTAAAAATGCTTCTGCAAACGTGGGATTATGGCGGTTTTCACCTGCGGTCATTGTGAGAATAGCAACACTGCCTTGTGTGCTTACGGTTATGGGGGTCATGGTGTGCCTTTATCGTTTTCTTTTGTTATAGATATAGTTATATACCATCAGTTGCACAAAATAAACCTCTAGTCCGACCAGTTTGAGTGCTGAGGAGGTTCTCCGCTTTTAGTCGAAATGCAGTTTCAAACAGTCGCTAATACTATCTTGCCATGGTAATTTTAGTCTAAACACTCTATTTAAAGCGCGATAATGGAACTGGTAAGTTGGGATTTCTTTAGTGGGGGGTTGTTAAGCCCGATCAGCACAATTATCTTAATTATATTGGCAGGTTTTACCTCGATGGTGTCTGCTGCATTTGGTGCTGGTGGCGGNTTAATGTTGTTAGTCATTATGGCGTCANTGATGCCTATGAGTGTGGTGATCCCTGTGCACGGCTTAGTGCAGCTGGGCTCTAACGCGAACCGCTTTTTATATACTTTTAAGCATATCGATGGCGCTATGTTTTTATATTTCTCGTTGGGAGGAATCTTTGGTGCACTGGTAGCGTCAACTATNGTCACCGCTATTCCGCTTGAGTTAATGAAAATAGTGGTGGCAGCTTTTGTGCTCTATTTGCTTTGGGGTGTGACACCTAAGATCAGAGAAACATCAACGCTTTGGCGCATTTTAGCNGGGCTTTGGACCTCGTTTATTTCGATGTTTGTGGGTGCCAGTGGGCCGCTGGTTGGTAGTTGTTTGTATGTAAATAACTACAATAAGCTGCAATTTACCGCGACATTTTCGAGTTGTATGACGGTGCAGCATACTTTAAAGGCTATTTTGTATGGTGCTGTCGGGTTTGCATTTTGGCAGTGGTTGCCGCTTGTAATGTCGATGATTATGAGTGGTGCAATAGGCACTTGGCTGGGTTTGAAGCTATTGCACCGTATCTCATCAGATAAATTTAAACANATTTTTCGTTTAGTACTGACNTTACTTTCCCTGCAACTTGCGTGGCAGGGAATCTATTTTGTGTTTGCTTAGTTACCTGCTAATAGCTCGTCGAGTGGTTTGTCACCATTAAATAACTCGAATAGTTGCGATTTATCAGGTNTATGACTGGCGATATAAACCAGTGCATCAGCAACATCTTCTCGGTTTATCACNGCATCTTGGCGTGTTGCAGGACGATTTATGGTGAATAATCCAGACGCCGATTCGTTAAGGAGTGTGCCTGGTCTTACTATGCTGTAATGTAAGCCACTGTGTAGTAGATGCTCATCGGCCATGTGCTTAGCCACTAAATAAGGTTTGATGCTGCTTTCAATGCCATCGGGATCATCAGCGCCAATGGAGCTTACCATGATAAAGTGCTCAACCTGTGCATCAACTGCATAGTTAATTGCTTTTACCGCAGCCCATAAATCAATGAGCAAGGTTTTATCGGCACCGGTTGCACCACCAGAGCCGGCACTAAAAATAACTTGCTGTANCCCTGTAAGTGCGCGACTAAAATCATTTTCTAGATCCTGCTCAACAATGCTCAGGTTTGGGTGCTCAATATCAGTCAATTTGCTTTTATCACGTACTAATGCCACGACTTCATGCTCTTGAGCGAGCATTTTTTGGGTGGTCATTTTACCTATTTGTCCGCTTGCACCTATGATTAGGGTTTTCATACCAAACTCCTTCCAGTTGCGTTAACTTTTACGTGTAACTTACTACTTTGGGGTGTGATCTTAATTTTAAAGGGACAAATTAAACTAATTTGTAATCGGCTTGAAAAAGAAGGGGNCTTTTTAGCCCCCTGTCTTTTTAGATTTTATTACGAATTAGGTCGCGAATAATAAAGCGAGCAGGGTGAATTGCTTGGCTAACACGTTCGCTAAAAGGTCTGGGTTCATTGTTTAAGCAGGCGACCAAGTGTTCGGCACACAGTGGCGCACTGCACAGACCTCTTGCCCCAAACCCTGTAAGCACATGCAAGCCTTGTTGAGGTTTTGCTAAGGGCTGATATTGGTAACGTTTTCCGAGTCTTAAATTCGCAAAGGCATTGACATAATCGTCTTGCTCNGCCCACTCGCCAGCCATTGGTAGGTGATCAATAAAGCTGCATCTTACTGCTGCTTTGGCTGCGGTAATTTCGCCTAATGATGTGGCAAAGTCACTGTCTTTATAGAAGCTAAGCAGTTGTTCTCGGTTTGTTTGGTTATCTTGCTCTTTNACTTCGCGGCTTTTTGAGTTTTTCTCAAATGTTGCCCCCATGCAGTGATGCTCTTGAAACTCAGGGGTAAAATATCCTTTATGACACAGCACCGTTTTTAATTGTTTGGATTGCTCACTTGCCTCAACATGCGATACCTGACCACGCACACCCACAACGGGCAATGCCTGGGTTTGTTTAAATTGGTCGCTATGCTCGCCCGCACATATTATTACATCGCTAAATGGACCAAATTGCTGTGTTTTTGTATGTAACACCCAACCTGATTCTGTTTTTTCAAGTTGTTCAATATGGCAGTTAAAATGGGTTTNAATTGNATTGAGTGAGTATGCCTTATTAAAGAGGGCGGTCACTAAGGCAGGCGGGTTTACCCAGCCACCTTGTTCAAAGAATACGCCAGAGTAGCCTGTGTTTACTCCCGCAATATCATCGCCTTCAGTCGCACTGACATTGCGCATTAATTCAGTTGGCCAAAGCGCTTTGTCGGCTAAATTTTGGTGTTTATCAGCCAAGCCCTGTTTTACTGCGTGTTGCAATACACCACACCATTGGTGAGGGTAGTCGAAGCCGTCATCGAGTAATTGTTGATATAGGCGTTTTGCGTATAAAAAGCTATGCGCAAACATTTCGCTGTGCGGTGAGTTCTTAGCTTGCAGGTGCGGGTAAACAGCGCCCTGAACATTGTGTGAGGCCCCCATAGCAAGTGCGTCATCTTGGCAAAAAAGTGTCGTTGTAATGTCTCTTTTTGCTAAAGAGTACATCACACTACTACTGGCGATGCCGCCACCGATAACAGCAACGTTATTTAATGTACTTGCATGATGAGAAAAATACGCAGGGTCAGATTGCTGCTCTGTGGGTGTTGTTAAGGTGCCAATCAGCATTTCACGTTTTTTGCCGTAGCCTTTGGCTTTGGCCATAGCGAAACCGGCTTCATTTAAACCGCGTCTAACAAATCCTGCAGCTGTGAACGTAGCTAGGGTGGCATGTTCGCGTGAAATTGCACGCATCTTATTAAACACACTTTGCTGCCACATATCGGGGTTTTTACTCGGCGCGAAACCGTCTAAGTACCATGCATCAACAACGCCTTCACATGGATAACTCATGGCATCAATGCTGTCTTGTACGTCACCAAAATAAAGGTCGAGTACGACTCGCCCGTCGGCAAATTCTAATCTGTGGCAGCCAGCAAGGTTAATGGGGTATTGAGCAATTAACTGGGCACTAAATGTGTGTAAGCTAGGCCACGCTTTTAGTGCATGGGCAAGGTCATCACGTTTAATTGGAAATTTTTCGAATGAGATAAAATGCAAGCGGCTAACCGAGCTATTGTCACTTTTATTTACACTAAGGTCGTGTTGATTTTGAACTTCTTGCTTGTCATGCTGCCTATCAAGGTGAGCAGCAAATTGCTGCCAGGTATTTAAAAAGTTAAGCCCTGTACCAAAACCCGTCTCGGCAATAACAAAATGCGCGCGGTCATGATTTTGTAACCGTTGCGAGATATTGTTTTGTTGATAAAACACATAATGCGATTCAGCTAAGCCATCGTCATTGGAGAAGTAAACATCGTCAAACTGATCGGCGACGGGTGTACCAAGGTGATTAAAATGTATATTTGCGTTTTTGATCATGGTTTAACTAAATAACTACAACTTTTTTTCATTATTTTACGTGTTTTCTTTGAAATAGTCTGGCGTTATTTATAAGCTACACATTCAGAGTACATGTGTACGCTAGAAAGCTGACCACTTAACGTGTATTTTCAGCGTAAAATAGAACACAATTTAGTATAGAGCTAAGGTAATTACCCATGAGAAGAGCCGTTATTACGGGCATCGGTGTTGTTTCAAGCATCGGTAACAACAAAGAAGAAGTATTAGAATCATTAAAACAAGGCCGTAGTGGTATCGCGTTCAACCAAGAGTTTGCTGATTACAACCTACGTAGCAACGTTTCAGGCAAAATCGATATTGATGTTAAAGAATTTGTTGATCGTAAAGCGATGCGTTTTATGGGCGATGCAGCAGCATATGCTTATATTTCAATGGCACAAGCAATTGAAGATGCAGGCCTTAATGAAGAGCAAGTTTCAAACGAACGCACTGGTTTATTAGTGGGTTCGGGTGGTGGTTCATCTAAATGGCAAGTTGAAGCNGCTGACATTCTGCGTGAAAAAGGCGTGAAGCGTGTAGGTCCATACATGGTACCGCGCACGATGGCGAGCACCACGTCGGCATGTCTTGCAACACCATTCAAAATTAAAGGTGTTAACTACTCAATTAGTTCTGCTTGTGCAACATCTGCACACTGTATTGGTCATGCGGTTGAGCAAATTCAACTTGGCAAGCAAGATGTGATCTTTGCGGGTGGTGGTGAAGAGCTTCACTGGACACTGGCGATGGAATTCGATGCAATGGGCGCATTGTCGACTAAATATAACGAAACTCCTGAGAAAGCATCGCGCACTTACGATGCAAACCGTGACGGTTTTGTTATCTCTGGTGGTGGCGGTATCGTTGTCGTTGAAGANCTTGAGCATGCACTTGCTCGTGGCGCACACATCTACGCTGAAATCACAGGGTATGGTGCAACTTCTGACGGTTACGACATGGTAGCACCATCAGGTGAAGGTGCGGTACGTTGTATGAAGCAAGCAATGCAAGGNCTTGAAGGCGGNATTGATTACTTAAATACGCACGGTACTTCAACCCCAGTTGGTGATGTTAAAGAGCTTGGCGCAATTCAAGAAGTGTTTGGCGGTAACTCACCGATGATCAGTGCAACAAAAGCAATGACGGGTCACGCATTAGGTGCGGCAGGCGTTCANGAGGCTATTTTCTCGTTGTTAATGCTAGAGCACAACTTTGTTGCACCTTCTATCAATATTGATGAGTTAGATGAGCAAGCAGAAGGTCTAAACATTGTTACTGAGCGTAAAGACGTTGAACTGAATACAGTAATGTCTAACAGCTTTGGTTTCGGTGGCACAAACGCCACACTAGTAATGAGCAAATATAAAGGTTAAACCTCTCCAGTATTTGCCAAAGCCGAGCGTTTGCTCGGCTTTTTCGTTTCTAACTCNGCACTGTATTCTTTGCCTTTTATATTTATTAAGCGTGAGTCTGTATGAGNAGTTACGCTATCCGTATAGCTATATTTTCGTTACAATAGCGCCACTTTTCTGCTTCTCGGACACACAGATGAAAATTCTTGCAGATCAAAATATGCCATTGGTTGAGCAGTACTTTGCCGATTTTGGTGATGTTGAGCGATTTGATGGCCGTAACTTACAACCTGAGCAGTTGGCTGGGGTTGATATACTATTAACTCGNTCAGTGACAAATGTTGATAACGCGTTATTAACTCAGGCAGATAAGTTGAAGTTTGTTGGTACGGCAACCATAGGTGTTGACCACATTGATACTGAACTACTGGCNGAGCGCAATATTGCATTTAGCAGTGCGCCGGGCTGTAATGCCGTTGCTGTAGCAGAATATGTTATTAGTAGTTTATATGCTTTATGCCAAGAAAATGCTGAGTCACTGCAAGGTAAAACCATTGGTATTGTTGGGGTAGGCAGCATTGGTAGTTGTCTGCGCGATAAGTTAAACCTACTGGGTATGAACGTATTGCTCTGCGATCCTCCTAAGCATGAGACGGGTGAATTGGTAGAACATACTGATTTTGATACCCTTCTTGACACTGCCGATATAATTACGTTTCACGTGCCGTTGGTGAAGCAGGGGCCGCATAAAACGTTGCATATGTTAAACAAACAACGTTTAGCGAAGCTTAAAGATGGCACGACGCTTATAATGCAAGCCGTGGTGATGTTATCGATAATCAGGCTTTGCTAGAGTTATTTGAGCAAGGAGCGAAACTTGATTGCGTGCTTGATGTTTGGGAAAACGAGCCAAATATACTTACTCCGCTGCTTAATTATGTGCGTTTTGCGAGTGTGCACATTGCAGGCCATACCCTTGAAGGAAAAGCCCGTGGTACTCAAATGTTGTACCAAAAAGTGTGCGAACTTGAGGGGGTTGCAGCACTGAAGTCGCTGGAAGATTTTTTACCTGAACCAATTAGCCATGCTGTCTCGCTCGGTGAAACCTTTACGTTAGATGACATAGGCCGCTTAGTACACCTTATTTACGATGTTCGTCGTGATGATGGCATCTTGCGTAGTAAGTTAAATCAAGAAGGGTTTGATAGCCTACGGAAAAATTACCCGCCACGACGTGAGTTTAATACACTGTCGGTGGCTGCAAACAGTGCCTGTGAAGCCGCTTTAGCTGCACTGGGATTTAGAATTAACGAATAAAGTCAGTACTTTATTCATATGAGGAAAACACATGTCGCAAAAATTTAATGTTGCTGTCTTAGGCGCCACAGGTTTAGTGGGTCGTCAAATTATCGAAACTTTAGAAGATCGTAAATTTCCGGTTGGCGAGTTGTTCTTGCTTGCGAGTAGCCGCAGTGCGGGTGAGGAAATACAATTCCGTGGTGAATCGATTGAAGTACTCGACGTAGAAGGATTTGACTTTAGCCAGGCACACATAGGTTTATTTTCAGCTGGGGGAAATGTTTCTGAAAAGTACGCTCCCATTGCTGCAGACGCAGGGTGTGTGGTGATTGATAATACCTCGCATTTTCGCAATGACTTCGATGTACCATTAGTGATACCTGAAGTGAATGCATCGAGCTTAGCGGATTTTAGAAACCGCAATATCATTGCAAATCCTAACTGCTCAACTATTCAAATGTTGGTCGCGTTAAAGCCTATTTACGATGCATACGGTATTGACCGTATTAATGTATCGACTTATCAGGCTGTGTCGGGTGCGGGCAAAGAGGCCGTTGATGAACTTGCTAAGCAAACCGCTAACCTAATGAATGCGCGTCCAATGGATAATGCTGTTTTTTCTAAGCAGATTGCCTTTAATGTCATCCCACAAATCGATACTTTTGAAGACAACGGTTATACCCGTGAAGAAATGAAAATGGTGAACGAGACACAAAAAATCTTAGGTGACACGAGTGTCGTGGTAAACCCAACGTGTGTTCGTGTTCCGGTTTTCTTTGGTCACAGTGAAGCGATTAATATTGAGACACGTATGCCAGTTGATCTTGAGCATGTAAAACAGTTACTGAATGATGCACCNGGTGTAGAACTGATTGATGACTTGGGTGATTACCCAACNGCGGTATCTGATGCAAGTGGTAATGACACTGTGTATGTTGGTCGTTTACGTGCAGACATTTCTCATCCACACGGCTTAAACATGTGGGTAGTGAGTGACAACACGCGTAAAGGGGCTGCAACGAACAGTGTGCAAATCGCTGAAGAGCTAATTGCAAACTACCTTTAAATCTGATGATTTTGACTGAGTCATTCAGTAAAGAGAGCGGCTAATTGCCGCTTTTTTTATGTTTTCAGTGCCAAATTATTGCCGCATACGCTGTAAAAGCGTATAAACTTAACATAACAATAAAAAAGTCTCTCAGCCGCTAATATTTAAGCTATTTACTATCAACGTGTTGCAATAGATATTGCTCACCAACTGGTTTATAGTTTGCAGCTGGAATAGAGCTTGCAAGAAAGCATAATTAAGAATCAATTCTGCAAGAATTACTTGATGTTTAAGCAACCAACGTTGCTGCGTTAACATTTAAAACATAAAGGATCAGCATGCGCGGTTTAGCAACACTCTTCATATTAGCGTCTGCCTTGGTGGTAACACCGACTTACTCTGATGAAGGCTCCACTCTTAAAGGCCCTAAAGGCGTCGATTATGGTGCGCAGGGGCGATCAATTGGTCCGATAAAACCGACTGATACTCTGTGGCGTATTGCCGCTAAAATTCGACCTGATAACTCTGTAAGCATTTATCAGGTTATGCAAGCATTGTACGACAAAAACCCGTCATCGTTTTTAGATCAAAACCTGAATCACATGCGTGATGGCGCGTATCTTAAAATTCCNACTATTGCAGAAATGCGTGCTGTTAACCCGACCCTAGCGAAAGCCCGATCTGAGCAAGACGATGAGCTGTGGGAGAAAAAGAAAAATGGCACATTAACAGTCGCCGAAATAAACGAATCGCAAAAAAAGGTGACGCAAGCTCGTAAAGTCGATTTAGACGAAGCAAAGCAAGAGCTTAAACAAGAAATAAACACAATCAAAACTGAGCAAGGCACGCAGCTTGTTGAATTGCAAAAGCAATTTAAAACATCGGTCGATAATGTTGAAGAAATTCTTGCCGAAAATAATAAGTTAAAACAACAGCTAACAGGTATTTCGAAAGAGCTAGAAACGGTTCGTGACCAACTCGGACAAGACAGTGAAATTCAAAAGCAACTTAAAGAGTTAATTGCCAAACAGAATGAGATTATAGAGCAGCAAAAAGCAAAAAAGATTGAAGAGGACAGTGGGCTTAACGTGTCGTCAATTTTAAGCAACCCATTTGTTCTCGGTGCTNTAATGTTCATTCCTGCGTTACTTATTATTGCGGCTGTTGTGTTGTTTTTGAAAAAAAGAAATAACAACGNGCCAGAAGCCAGCGATGACGATGAGTTTCTACCACAAAGCCCAACTTACACTGAAAATGATGAGTTAGACCCTCTAGTCGATAATGATCCGCTTATTCCTGACCCCGTTGAAGATAACGATGATCTGAGTGTTCGCTTAGATGATGACTTAGACCAAGATATGCTGCCAGATGATGACATTATCTTTGATGACAGTATTGATGATAGTTTTGACGACGATGACAGTGTTTTAAATCAAGATGAACTCGAAGGGCTTTTAAGTGACGATATTGTGTTTAATGATGAGTCAGAAGGCAGTGAAGATGATGATTTAGACGCATTTTTACAGCAAGATTTTGATCAATCTGATGACGACAGCTTAGGCGATGAAATTGATTTAGAAGGTGAACAATCACAAGTCGACTCTTCAGGCGATATTTTAAGTGCGGATGATATTGATGATCTATTCGCCAGCGACAACACCGATGATTCGCAAGACAGCAACAAAAACGATGATATGGCGGCATTAAGTGAAGAGCTTGCCGAAGACGATTTTGATATTGACAGCCTAATTGACGAGCAAAACAATANTACCAGCTCAGAGCAAAATGAAGANGTTAATTTAGATGACATTGACGACTTACTCGATGAAGNGGACGAGACCCCTGNAGGCACTATTGATGCTGAATTAATCGATGAAGATGANTTTGATATCGATAGCTTAATTGATGACGTGCAAACGGATGAGCAGCCAGCACACACANCGAACACAGTGGAAGAGGAATCGGTCGATGCTGACGATATTGATGCTTTATTAGATGAAGCGAGTGATGATGATGCGCTAGATGTTGATGACATTGACTCACTACTTGATGACGCTGCAATGGATGAAGCTGCAACCGAACAAGCGCTCAGTGAAGAGTCTGAAGTTGAAGAGCAGCCTCAAGTTGACGACCTAGTTGATGAAGATGCGTTGGTTGATGAAGATGAACTAGACGATGCACTCGATGTTGACGACATTGACTCACTCCTTGATGACGTTGCAATGGATGAAGCCGTAACCGAACAAGTACTCAGTGAAGAGCCTGAAGTTGAAGAGCAGCCTCAAGTTGACGAGCTAGTTGATGAAAACGCGCTAGTTGACGAAGATGAACTAGACGATGCACTAGATGTTGATGACATTGACTCACTCCTTGATGACGTTGCATTGGATGAAGCCTCAACTGATGAAGCTA
>JGI25128J35275_1000019_pt1 | contig 46736 bp, 71 predicted proteins | sample ETNvirenome_2_60_FD_35275 | JGI IMG/M metagenome (IMG submission 35275)
TCTTACCAAGTATCTTAAGCATTTCCTTGTTAATTGCGCCAAGTTTGTTTTCTAATTCGTTTTTTTGTTCATTTAACGCATTATAAGATTTAACCTCATCTTTTAGCCTATTATCTATTTTTTCTGCCATATTACCCTTTATTATTATTGTAATAACCCTATTGATATTAAGTCATCTACTAGCTGAGCTAAATTATCTCCAATTTCTGCAAGCGTTCCGTTAGCATCTAAAGTTCTTGGGGTGCCAGTTTTATTGCTTACGGTCCAATTTGGCGCTGCTGCTGGAGTTTGTCCATTACACGCAAACTGCCCTGCAATTGATATGTTGCCATTAGCTCCTATAACAAGAGCATTATCTCCTGCGGTTGCACTTATTTTAAAAGGCTGATAAAAATCTGTAGTGTCGTGTACTTGGTATTCAAACCAAAAGTCCCCTTCATTTCCAGAACTTTTTCTTTGATGAATATTCCAGTTTCTATCTGTTCCAAAAGAAGCATCTCCTTCTTTAAAAAGCAAAACTCCACATGCACCTGCTGTACCATCATAATCTATTTCTATATTTCCAACAGTTAGCTTTCTACTTGAAGCTCCATCAGAGCCTTCCGTAATAGTTAAATTCCCTACAGTTATTTCTCCTGAAACAGTAAGGTCTCCACTTACATTTAAATCACTTGATAAAGTGCCTCCTGAAGAGCTTCCCGCTGTTAGTGAATCTGCTGACCATGTTGTGCTATTTGAGCTCATATATTTCTCCTATATCCTTGGAACTGCTAAAGCTCTTATAGCTGATTTTCTTGACGGATATTGTTTAATTGCCTTTTCATACATTTGTCTATAATATTGCCCTCTTTGAATATCTCCAGAATCCTCAAACATTCTTGCCTTCATATAACAAACAAGAGCACTTTGCATACCTGTATCAAGTCCATGAGCTGAGCTTAATTCACTTGTAAGATTAGAAGTTGATACTGTTTCATATTTTGAATGATATGTTATTCTTAAACCATTATCAACAAATAATGATGCAAAAGTGCCATCGTCCTCTGCGCTATATGCTTTAGTGAAATAAAACTCGTCGGCATCAACTACCGTGATTGAATAATTCCCATCATAATAACTGTCAGGTTTAGAAGTTATAGTTACTCGGTCTCCTGTTGCGAGACCATGAGACGCGCTACAAGTGACTTTTGTTGTTCCTACTACAGTTGCATTATAATCAGCAAATGTGCTTATTGTACCACTTAAATTTCCGTCTCCTTGAAACGTGTCATATTTTTCAGTTGTACGTTCTCCTGAACCTGTTGTTGTGTCCTGACAAACAATTGCAATACGCTTATCATCGTTATACCATGCAAAATATGAATTTGGATATGTTCTCTTAGCCATTAAGTTAATGAATCCTCTGCACTATCTGTATCATCTCTTAATAATAAATGAGGGTTTGCAAGCTTTGGTATCATTACATATCTGTTATTAGTATCTAATATTTCAACTTTTGTTATATCAATCATCTTATCATCAAGCTCATACCATCTTTTTTTCTTTTCTAAATCAGTAGTAGATGATACAGTATATTCTTGTTTAGTTGCTGCAATCTCAGTCAAGCCATCATTCATCATTTGAATCATGTATGCCTCAGCCTGTCTTCCAAACATTTTCTCAACCTGTTCTATTATACTTTTAGGTGTCATTTATGAATGACCACCATCATCTATAACTGCACATACTGTGCATCTAACTGAAGTGCTGCTATTAACAGGAGCTGCTGTCCCAGCAGCATTTGCTTGCCCTGATATGATAGTAAAATCTCCAACTATATTATTAACTCTTCCCATCCAAGCTTCACCAGAAGCTATTTCTATTGCATCTTCAGCATTGTGGGCCGAAGTTCCATCATCTAAGCACAGATAAACACTGTTAGTAGTGGTAGTTCCAGAAGTATCGCTTGTACCTGTATTTTTTATAAATAAAAATCTAACATCATCTGTACCAGCATCAATATTTCCACCTTCAGTAAAATGAGCCGCACTTCCAGCTGCTTCATTTAAACTTGATGTGTCTCCAGTTGCTCCAACTAAGTCAGTATTATCATCATCAGCACTAGATATTAAATCTAAACTAGAATTAGTCACTATTACATTTGGTGCATAATACCATTTATCATTTGCATCGGTAAAGTTATAAGTCAAATCTCCGCCTAATGAACTTTTAATATTATGATGAATAGCATTTACTGCATCTGAATCACCATCTGCATCAATCTCTACTATTGGTGTAAACGATATAGCCCCTTGCGCTTTATCTCCGCTATTTGCCATTATTTATTCTCCTTGTTGCGGTGGATTTTTACCACCAATTAAAATTTGAATTCCTTGATTATAATCTTGTTGTAATTTAACTTGTTGCCCTTGATACCATTGGTAATCAACTGATAATTTTTGTATCTTTGCACTAAAATTTTGCAAATCTTGCCCATACTTACTAAGAGTACTTTGGTTGTCTTGAGTAATTTTTTGAAGCTCAGCCCCATAATTATTAGCTTCATTTGTAAATTTTGTTGTATTTCTTGATAAATCACTTTGAAATTTTTGAACAGCAGACTGGACTTCTGCTTGGTATTTACTTAAGTCATAACCAGTTTCTGCTTGATATGTTTGTATTTCTTTTTGAATTCTTTCAGATTCATTTTGAATATTTGTTCCATACTGCTGAAGCTCTGATTGATATTCGACATTTGCTTCATTAAAAATATTTAATTCATTTTGAAGCTTTGCTTGATAATCTTGTAATTGTCCTTGAATAACTGACATTCTTGCTGCAACCATTTCAGAATCTTCTTCAGTATTTAACCATGTGTTTGCATCTGCAAAATCAGGAGCTACTACTTGAGGATTATATGTTGGGGCAACTCCATTAAATGCAGGCTTCACAAATGAAACAGATATGTCAGCATCATCTGGAGGAGTAGGGAGCACAAGTCCTGCTGGCTCCTGAAATACTGGTAAAGAAGATGTCATGATTGATAATGCTGGCTCAGATATATCGCTTGGAAGACTTCCTCTTGTTTCATTCATTTTATTTTGTAACACTTTTATTGCTGCATATAATACAACTAAATATTCAGCCTCATCAGGAAAATTAGTTATTGCAGTTTTTTGCGCTATATCCCATGTCTCAGTATCTCCAGTAGTAAATGATGGATATCCAATATGGTAAATTTTTGCATCTTGAGATGCTGTGGGGTCAGGTTTTATAAATAGTCTTGAATGGTCTGAAGAATTGCTTTCAATCCAATACACTGGGTCAGTTGCAGTACCATAATACATTAAAGAGCTAGAATCAGCTGCCATACCACCATACATTGAAGGAATTTTTCTACATGGAGCATATATTGTGGTAGTGTTTCCTGTTTCCCTAGTAACATGTAAAACATCTCCAAATCCATCCATATCAATCCCATTAGCATCAGTCAATGCAGTTATCTGAGAACACTTTTCTTTTAACTTAGGAGGAAGAATATTAATAATTTCTCTTGCTCCATCAGTCATCCAATCAGCCATTTCTGACCCTGTTCCAGTTCCAGCTAATGCCTGTATTTGTGCGCTTAATGTTGCCATTATCTAGCATTCCTATCAGCAATATCTTGGTCCATTGTTGTTTGACTAAACTCAACCTGTGTTTGAGAGCTCCAAGTTGTTCTCATGTTAACGTGGTCTTTTGTATTATTGTGTCTTAATGGAGGATGTTTGGCCTCAATAACCTTACCTTTGTCTTTATCGTATATAAAAATCTTTCTAGGCATTAATACTTTCTTCTTTTTCTAGCATCTTTAATTGCCTTCTTTACTTTCTTTTTAGGCCTTCCAACCTTACTTCCATATGTCCCTTTACCTTTAGGCATTAATACTTTTTTATACCTCTACGATTCTTCATGGCATTGCTTATCGCATTGTATTTATCTTTTGACATAGGTTCTGCCATTCTTACTTGATTCGTAAGATTTTGTATAGCTCTTATTTGTTTTTTTACTTTCTCTCCATCAGTCATATGATTGCTATATTCGTGATTAGATATGGGGTCTCCAGTTCTTAAATGATGCTTTAAGGCATCTTTCTTCCCTTTCTCAGTATAAGGGTAATTAGCTTTTCCTACTTTTGGCATTATTTCTTCTCCTTTTTAATACACTAAATGTTGATAATTTACCAAATCTGTGGATATATTGCAAAACAGCTCTCTCTTAGCCTCCACCACCACCTGTCTCATCTTCCATTACTACAATTGTAAACACCCTATCTCCTAAAAGGCTACAAGAACTTACTGCCAATATTTCATCAATATCAGAGCTTGTGCCTCCGATATCATTTGCAGCCATATAGTCTTGAACCAAATCAGACATAGATTTATTCCCCCTAAAGTCAGTATCTCCACTAGATAAAGCTGTTGCATCTGCTATAAAGGTTTTTGCCCTAAAAACATGTGCCATAAACTCTCCTTATTACGTTTCTACGGTTACTAAAACAAACACTCTGTCTCCATTTAAAGAAGAACAAGCTACTTTAATTTCTCTTGCACCTGCGCTTCCTGCTGGAGTAAGAGATGTTAAATAGTCCTCAACTTGCTTAGCAAGACTATCGATTCCCCTATTGTCTGTTTGAGTATTGTCTAAAGCTGTTGCATTTCCAATAAATGATTTGCTTACAAAAGCCATAATTTCTCCTGTTAAATGTTGTAAAATTCTTAGTAGATTTGGAGTGAGCCCTTTATACGACCCACTCCATAGTTCTACAAAACTATTAAACCTTATTGCTTTGGTTTAGCTGAATTGCAAGTATTCAAAACAAAATGCAAAATTACCACCGCCAGAAGCTCCTACATCTGTGCTAGTAGTTATTGTGCAAAATATGTCTCGCTCAGAAGCTGTATAAACAGCTGACGCTACGTGAGTAGTGTCGTCCTGAACATCATATTTGAATCCATTAGCTATAGCACCTGCGTCAATACCAACTTTTGCATCTGCCGCAGCATCACCTCCAGGTAATGAAACTCCCATACCAGGATATGTGATTGCTCCAATAGCAACATCTGTACCACCATCTAGGATTTCATCTGCCACAGCAGCAATTAATTGCTCACCATGTGCAGTTGTTCCTACATCGTAGCCAATATCACCACTAGCAACTGCAACAGCATCGGTACACACAATATAACAATTTGTTATTATTGAGTTTGCTGGCTGTTTCCAGGAAGCCGAATGGTCTCCTGCTGCTAATGAGTTTGCTAATTCGACATTACATACTTTTGCATGTTTTACGAATGTATCAAACTTATCATTTGTTTGTAGTAATGCACCACTGCTTTCATTTAATATGTCACTTCTCATTCATAACCCCCTTACAGTGTTTCAATGTTAAACAAAGCATGAGTTTCAGGAAGAGATACTTCAAGACCAGCTTCGGTCAATATCATATCTTTTCTTAAATCTTCATCTGCTTGTTGAACATTTGTTGTTATTGAGGTGTCACGATTAACACCATTACCAACGAGAGGTCTATAAGATACATGGTCAAGGTCAACAAAACACATATGTCCAGAAGCGTTATTTCTAAACAATGGTTCTTTAACAATTGAACAATCTCCATGCACAGTTTCAATTTTCATGACTCTGTGACCAAAAGCTCCTACACTTTTTTCAAAGTTGTATCTTGTATCTCCATCAGTTATTGAGCTAGATACAAAACTACCACTTCCAAGCTTGTTGAAATGCGATACGACAGGCAAAGATGCTAAGCATAACTTAGAAGATGCTCCACCCCTTGCAGGGTCAAACATAACTTCAAAAGCGCCTAACAGCCCATCATAATTCATTTCGCCTGATGCAAATGTAGCTAAGTATGGAGTATCTTCAGAGTAACTCAATGCAGCTGATGACATATTTGTAGGAGTTCCACCATTTTTAATGATGTGACCTACAATACCATCAGAGTATTGAATTCCACCTTGGGAACCTCTCATACCAAAAAGCATTGCTCTTTCAATGTCAATCTTATGTTCTCTTAATTTAAGATTCCATAATCTTGCCCATTCATCAGCATATCCACGATATACTGTTGCTCTTGCTGTATTAGTCATTTCGCAAGCTGTTTTAAAGATTTGGGTATAACCATAATCATTATCAAGCTCTTGAGACCATACATCAGGAGCACCTGAACCTTGCTCGTATGATGTTCCTATTACTACAGCGTGACCATTATTATCAAGAGTAGTTGTTGAACTATCTCCTGCTGATGCTTGTATAGTCTTAACAACTAATGTAGTATCTGAACTATTTTGCGTTACTGATTCTATCCTTGCAATACCTTGAGTAAGAGCTTCGGTATCAGCACCACCTTCAGCATTGTAATTTTGCGCAAATTGTACCACCATACCCTTAATCAACCAATCAACAGAAGCTCCTCCAGCAGTATCTACTGTTAAAGTAGTATTGCCTCCAGGTGCAGCTAAAGTAGCCCCACTTCCTTCTTTTATTAGGAAACTTCTATCTGTAATTGATATCTTTGTTCTGTCTTCTAAAAAACGGAACTGAGAGTCTGATGTTGGTACTTTTGCAACTTTTGACAAGTATACAAAAAATGGAGATTCTTCTGGTGACAATTCTGCGACCCTATCGCTAAAGTCGTACAGTCTTCTTGAACTTAGCGTAGCCGAGTCAGGAGTTGCACCACCAGGAGTTCCAAATTTTACTTGTCCACTATTATAAGTAGCCATTATTATTCTCCTTAGTTATTTTATTTTAAAACATTTGTGCGACCACCAGCACCTACAATTGAATCCCACATGCCATCCTTTTCGCTTTTAACTTGAGGTTGCTGACCTTGCAATACGCCACCAGGTGTTGGGGCTGCTTGCGTTTGTCTAACATTGTCAAGTGGGTTTTCTCCTGTAACTGTGCCTTGGCCTTCGTCCATCATAGCACGCCACATCTTAACGGCACCTTCCACTCCGTACTCTCCAGGATTTTTTGATGCAAAATTCATAAAAGAGTCAACTTCTGGAGGTGTTAATCCTTGTTGTAAAAGATTAGCCTTCAATTGTTGAACTCCTTGATTTCTTACTACACCAGCCATCCTTTGATTTACGGCTTGTCCAATACTATCTTGTAGCTCTTGCTGTCTGAACTTATACGATTGTGATTTAGGGTCATTATAGGCTTCCCATGGGTCAAACTCATCTTTGTTTAATTCGATACGTTGCGGGCCAACAGGTTGACCACTGCCACCTTGAACCATAGCTGCAACTGTGTTTGCAATGTCTGGTCTAGCTTGCAATAGCTGTCCAATCGCTTCGTATTGTTTTAAATTCTGATTTTCATTTGCAAGTTTATCCTTTTCAGATTGGAAATACTTGACCTGTTCTTCCAAATTCTGTCCAGAACTCTCTCCATGTGTTTGTCCTTCATCGTGCCCTACATTATCAACGATTTCACCTTCATTATGAAGATTTTCGTTTTCATATGCGTCTGTCATCTTACTTCTCCTTTTGCGATTTCTCTTGTCGTTCTTGAGCTTGACTACCTAATCGTAATTTCTCTGACTCGAGCTTGACCGCATCTTTTAGTCTATCAACCGCGAGCTTACCAGCAGTCTTTGATTCTACTTCAGACTTATTAAGCTCTGCTTTGAATTTTTCTACCTCAGTTCTCTTACGTGCTTGTATAGATTCTCTATGTGCAGTTTGTAAGTCCCCTGAGACTTTCTTAAGCTCTTCTTGAGCTTGTCCTAATGATTGTTGTAATTGCTGTATCATATCTGTTCTTGACAATACACCCTCCTTATCAAATATATCAGTTTTCTTGAGTGCTTCAACTTTATCAATAAGGCCTGATTGGTATGCTTGCATATAAACCTCCCATTCACCCCATTTGTTTGAAGGCATTGTTGAATTTCCAATTACCCTAACATCAAATTGTCCAACGGAAATATCATTTTCAATATTTTGCAATTCTTTTGTTTTATCATCATAAAGCCTTTTATTAACAGTATATTCAGTTATATCGTTATTTGGCTGAGCAATTCTAAATGTTTTTTGAAAACTGTAATGCGATTTAGATAAGTTGTAAACAACTCTTCCAATTCTTTTAAGTGACCCCTCAACATCTCTTAATTTAGACTTTGAGCGTCTTTGCCCAAAATCCTCAAGCATCATTGTCGCAGATGAGGTTCTTGGAGCATCCTCTGCGCTCCCTTGCATCATTTCAAATATACCCATATTTAAATCAATATACTTTTCAATTAATGCTGGTAATTGCATAATTGATGGAGATAATGCTTGTGGCGATGGAAAATGTGGTTCCCCAAAAGAGGCATCATATTCGAGGGTAGCATTCGGATTTGCCCAATCTCTTTCGAGTTCTTCAATATCTTGAACACTTCCTTGAGGTATAAGAAGCTTGAGTCCAGAGCTTGCCTGTGCGTGAGATGTAATAAGTGATACAACTTTATTGAGGAACCTTTGAAAATCTTTATTTTTTCTAACATCACTCATTGGATATGGAGTATTTGTCCATATATTAGGAACTGGAACAATTGGATATATATCTGTGTCTAAGATTAAATCATATAAAACAATTTGTCCAAGAATGCATGTTTGCCTTATTCTTGTTTGTTGAACCTCAACAAAGTCCATCAAACCTTTTTTTATTAAATTTAAAAATTGTTTATCTTGCTCCATTTCTCGGAACTGTTTTTCTGGGACAATTCTTTCTTGTCCACTTTGCCTATCTAATAATCTATAATAAGGAACCTTTACTTTTGAATAATTTTCAATTAATCTATACTTTTCACTTGAACCCTGATAGTCATAGTCCTTGACAACATCAGGAGTAAACGAGCCCATTGTCCTTTTATTTGAATTATCTGGCCAATCTTCTTCTGAAATAGTTTCAATTTGGTCAATAAAAAGTTTATCACTACCATCTTCAACAGGCTGTGAGAGTTGAGGATATGCATCAAGAAGTTGCATCTTGCTCATTATATTTGAAACCATCATTCCTGAGGCATCACCAAAATATCGGTCTCTTGCATTAGGGTCTACGTAAACTTTAAAGGGATTTAAATGTTTAAATTTAACTTCGCCCCTACCATAGTCAGCTTCTTTGTCTATATATGCATAAAAATATCCAAGTCCCGTAACAGCGTAATCATGGACTGCTTGCTTAAATTGCTCATCCCCATCAGATATATCCCATATATATTCAAGAATAACTCTCCAAACATTTGCTATCTTACTATCAGAGTCCTCTCTTCCTACTGCCGAGAATTTAGGTGGCTTAGATGTTATAATTGCTTTAAACTGCTCAATAGCAGAATAAAGTCTATCCATTGGAACGGCCGATTGATTGCGAGATGATAATTCGTTTGCTTCTTCTTCTGAAAAATGATTCCCTAAATAAAAATCAATATCTTCACGAGCAGCCACATCCCAGTCCTCTCTCGCATTAGACCAACGGTCAAAAGTCTCCCTTATCTCTTTTGCTCTAAAATCTTCTTTAATCACAGTAGATAATATACCAACAAACAGTTATATTTAGCAAATCCACTCAAATTCTTCTCCCTGTCATCCAATCATACATTTTTCTAGGTTTATACCAATTTCCTTTTCCGTCTTTTTCTTTTTTAGTTTTTCCAGCCTTTGCATTCCCTTTTGCCCATTGAGTTGCAAGATAAAAAGCATCAATAACATCGTCATGAGAACCTTTAGGAAAATCAATCAATTCATCAATAAATTCGTGATGTTGTTTTTTAAGATGTACTGCCCCTTGCTTAAACATTGGTTGCAATCCCTCAAACAACCTATCTTTCTTTTTAGAATTGTAATTCTTAATTCCTTTTTCAATTCCAGGAAGGAATAATCCTTCGCTTTTACTTCTTTTCATTATATAGTCTCTAAGCATTTCCTGATATGCAATTGTCTCAATATTTATTCTTCGTATTGGCGAGTATCGTTTAGCGATTTTAAATATCTCATCAGCACATTCCATCGGTAGGACTCTTTTTCTCCAATATTCAATAACATAATAATCATATTCGGAAGTAACACCAAGAACCATAATAACAGAATAATCGCTAGTAGTAGTAATTGTGGAAGCGGGGTCAACACCAATATATATATTAATGTATTCTTTATCCCCATTAGCAAATTGTATATACCACGAGTCAGCCTGCTCATCAAATCTTGCATTGCCTTGATAGATTCCATCATTTATATCCTCCTCACTAAATATTTGGTCTTCAGGAGATTTAGCTTGATTCATATACTCTTGATAGAATTTAGCAGGAGTGCCTGAATCAATATAAAATTGTTTACGCTCTTCTAATTTTTTAATTGGCCATCTTGAAGGCCATATAGGTTTACCATCTTCTAATGCTTTTCGCGTAAATACTTCCCAAGCATATTCTTCTCCAGTCTTTTCAGCTTCTTGGTGTCCCTTAACTAAACCATTAAGAAAACTGTCATAATGGACAATTGTTCCATTACACCACAAGAATCCATCTTTATCAAAATCAATTGCTGGATACACTGCAGCAGTAACCCATTCTTTTATTTGTCTTCTTGAATCAGGAGTTTTAGTATTTAACTCTGACTCAAAGTCATCAAGTATGATTCCTGTATAACGAGTAGATAATTGCTTTTTACCACGAAGTCTTTGAGATGTCCCTTTTCCAATCATTCTGCATCCATTGCTCAAGGTAAACTCATCTTTTGTCCACTTGTCTCCTTGCAAGTCTCCAAAATAATAGTGGATAGCAGGATTAGAATATATATGATTTGATATCCAATTTAAGTTATCTCGTGCCTGGTCTTGTGCTTCACCAATCCATGCAATAAACTCTGGCCTATCTTTAGTTGCAAATAAAAACCTGTGCAATACAGCGGTGGCTGCCAAAGTGGATTTTGCGTGGTCCCTAGGTAATACAAGTGCTAATTGCTGTTTTGACTTGTCAATTAACAGTTTGCTTACATCAATATGAAAATCTGGCGTTGCGCTTGCTAAAAAGTCTTGTGGTGAAAATAGTTTGCCAAATGTAATTAAATTTGAGTGTGCAAGTTGTAGCGTTTCCTCATTCTTTGAAACATTACCATTAAGNTTTAAATTTGCCATTATCTGTATTNCTTAGAAGCTCTTTCCATATTTCTTGTTATCTCATCAAGATATTTTGTTTTACCAAGATTNGTATGGTGAATCTTATACAATTCTTCCCAATCTTCTATTTCAGGGTTTTGCTTAAATGCCTTTTTTAATAACATGTCTACAAATCCNGGCCTTCCCTTAACTTCTTTTGGAAACAAATAAGATGTNAGCATTACATTAGCTTGAGATTGAGTCCACTTAGTCGGATTGTCTGGAATTGCATCTATATAATCATGGTCATAACCAACATTTCTTTTTGCACTTCTTTTNGTAGACTCTACGGCATCAGGCGTAAATTGATATAATCCTTTTGCATTTGAAAGATTGCTTTCTGCGAGAGGGTTATTGTTTGATTCNGCTAATCCAATATAATTATATACTTCTGGNGTATTGCCTGCCATAAACTCATTTGACAAAGAATCAATTAAAGATATTATTTCAGGGTCATATAATTTACTATTTTTTGGATTAAATATATCTTTTGGCTTTGATTTATTCTTAGACTCTAATGCGAGCTTAATCATATCATTAATAGAATAATTCATTTTATATATTAGTTAATTCAAAATGAGGCAAATCATCAAAACCATTATCTTCTAAGTCTGTATTTTGATTCCAATCCCCACCCCATCTAAGGCCAATNCCNTTTGATTTTGCTATACCCATNACCATTCCNGCAAAATAAGTCATTCGTTCTCTATCTTCCCAATTGATAGGATATGGGGCAACATCAACTGCAATTGANGGATTGTGATTATGGCGACCATTCGGCCATTTAACCTTTGAGTTCCCACTTTCAAAAGCTTTATTTTGGTCTTCTTCGCCACGATGTCCACACAATACTGAACAATCAAAGTATTTAATTACTTCGTTGAATATTTCCTGCAAGTCTTCATGGCATGTTCCTAGTCTCTGTTTTGACCTTTTTCCAAATTTTGGCATTATTCTAATCCCTCCATATTTTTTAAATAGAGCTCCATAACATCTGGGTTATTCTTTAAAAATAAATTTTGACGAACCTGTAAGGTGTCTTCATTATTATATATATTAGACATATTTAAAAATTGCTTATATTTAATTTTAGTGCTATCGTTTGTAGAATAAGTTGACTCATTGGAAGTGTCCTTGTCTCTTTTTCTTCCAAGATAGACATCAGGCTGGTCATAAGGAGTGTTTCTTTTAGCAATATATTCTCTTACTTTTTCAGGCCTTATACCAAATGGCTCGCCTTTAAAAAGTTGTCCAATTTGCTTTAATGGAAAAATCTGAGAAGCTCCTTGAGTTGCGGACTGAGCTACGTCTACAGGCCATGAAGAAGGGCTATAGTCATATATTCCAGGGGGTCCATAATTTCCAAGCTGATAACCTGTACCAGCAGTTCCTAGTATTGCAGCAAGTGCTCCACGATTACCTCTTGCAAGTGGATTAAAGTCACCTGTAGTATAAGGAACATAATCTTTTCCATGTTTTTTAGGTGCCCCTTTTCCAAAAATTCCTCTAGGACTAGGCATATGAAGTGCCGCAGTCTTATCTTTAAATTGTGACAAAGGAACATTATGAAGTCCCGCTTGTTTAGCTCTTTGGCTCCTTCTAGCAATTTGAGGAATGCTAAAAGTATTATATATATCCCTAAATTTTCCAGGATACGAAAAAGGATTGTAGTTAATCTTATCTAATAATTTATTACCTGTATTTGGATATTTTCCAGGAACATCTGAAAGCCTTTGCCCAATTCTACTTCCTAAAGTTGTTTGCATCCCCTTTACATCTAAACGTCTATTTAATTCTTTATTTTCTTTTTTTAGTGAAGATATTGTTTCTTTGTCTGGTTTTTGTATTTTTTTCTCCACAGCTTTATTCATTTCATCTATAGTAAGTTCATCACTATATTCTTTTCTTGCTTTTTTAGTATCTTTTACATTTCCTTTTTTAACAGCACTATCAACTTTCTTGGTGACCGTATTGTCAATTTTAGCCATTGTTTTTTTTGCATTATTTTTACCTATAATTCTTCCTAAATCTCTAAAAGCTTTTTGCCTATTTCCAGTAATAATTGCTCCAGCTATCTCAAAGGGCACATTACCATGAGGTTCATGAGTAAAAGGAGTGGTTTGAAATATTCCTGGCATTCTTGGAACAGTTAAGTCCTTAGTTACAGGAGAGAGTCCCCATCCCATTGTTTTTAAAAAATTCATAATAGGTTCATCACCCTTCAAGTCATATCCCTCTCGAAGCATTTGAGCCTCAACACCTGATTGTGGAACATAACCACCAGTTAAATTAGAGGGGTCTTGAGGATTAATCCTAAAACCAGCCCCCGCTTCACCAGCCAATCCAGGCTCAGGGTCGTATCCTTCGTTCCAAGGCATAAGCATATCTTGAGGGGCTAAGGTTTCTTCTAATAAATTTTCTAATATATTTGCCATTAAATTGTTTCTCCTACTGATGAATACTTTCTAACAAGAGAATCTAAAGGAGTTTCAATATTTTTACCTTGGCTTGAAAAGCCAGCAGAAGTTTTTCCTCCCCCAGATGCATAATCAAGTCTTCTTCCAGCACTTCCGGTATTTATTCCAGCGCTTATCCCAGCCCCACCACCAAACATTTGATTGCGCATATTGGAGGCTCCAGCGGAAAAATCATTATAATCAATATTACTCCAATCCAAATTGCTCCAATTAGTTGGGCCAAAATCTGAGGAATTGAAATTAAATCCTCCACTACCAAAACCAGAGCCTAAATTAAAGTCTCCAGAGTCAAAGCCTCCAGTTAAACCTTCAATCGGGTCTCCAACTCCAGGAACTAACTCATCATAAAAACCTGATTCATATAATTGCTGTAAATTTTGAAGGTAAGCAATCGTCTCTAAAGCATGTTGAGGGTTATCAAAAGTGTACTGACCTGAAGTCGGTAAGCCTGCTTGGGCTAAAACTTCAGGACTATATAGGCCATACATATTCGATATAGTATATCCTCCCCCTGGAAGAGTATAAACACCTTGTGCGTAAAGGTGGGCTTCTTCCTGCTCACCAGATTCTACCCATTCATCATGAGCATCTCCACCCATGCTTCCACCAAAACCAAGATGGCCTCCACCAGCAGAACCACTTCCAAGTCCTAATCCTTGGTCAAATTCCATGCCTCCACTTATTCCTGCCCCACTTTCCGAAGCTCCTTCGCCCCATCCAGCGTCATAAGTACCCATACTTTCACTTCCAGGACCAAAACCAGACCCTCCCATAACATTTTGTCCACCCTGTTGAGAGCCTGTCCCTTGACCTCCCTGCCCACTACTCATAATTCCAGGGTCTACTGGTGGTTTCATTCCAGCTCCAACACCTATAGGGAGAGGAGATGGAGGGAGAGGCTGAGGCGGCAAAGGACTTGTATCACCTTGCCCAAGTTCATTAGATATCGATGGGATTAACTTTGTTGGGTGTTGATTTTGATAATCCTCCCAATTAAAGGCCTGCATGAAAGGTCCTCTTATCCCCCCTTGAAACTCATTTAATATTGGGGGAACTAATTTTTGTAATGCATACATAGAATTAGAGTCTTCAATCCTAGGTGCATATCTTTGTGGTCCTCCTGCTGGGCCTCCCATAGGATTTGGTGAATTAGAATTATTTGAATTAAAACCTCCAGAATTCATACGACTAATGTTTTGATTCGTATTTTTCAATCCCTGTATCAATGATGATGACAATGGTTTAAATCTTTGCATTTTTATACATTTTTATTTTGATGATTCTTCTATTAACTGATTGAGCCATTCCATAGGTATTCCTTCACCGGGTTCCGTAAGAGCACTTGGAATATCTCGATATCCTCCCCATGTCCATTCATTTCCATATCCCCAGTTCGGATTACCATGCATATAACGCCTTCTAGCGTCATCAAAAGGGCGTAACTCATCTATTTCTGTGGAAGAGGGCCAACCTTGTCCTTGGTTATCCAGTTCGCTAGAACCTGAGCCTGGTGCTCCATATCCTCCTTCTTCTCCATATTGGTAATAATCAAAGGCTGGACTATAGTCTCCATATACGCCTTCCCCCCATTCAATATTCATTGGATTATCTTTATCGTAACTAAATCCAATCTCTTCCTTCCATGTTTTTGGGTCACCATAAGGTATTTCTTGGTTTGTTTGAGTATCAAGCCAAGTTTTGTGATAAGGCTCTGTCTTTCCATAAAGGTCGTACTCTTTATCGGCATACTCACTTCTTCCATATTCATCATAGTATTCAGGGTCTACTCCATGTAAATGCCGTCTTGGGTCTCGGTCTGATACTCTTTTAGCCATTTTTGCTCCTATAGGGGTAGGAATATGGTAGTCTGCTCTCCTCCCCTCGCTAACGCCTGTATCAAGGTCATTGTAGTCGCTATATGGGTCATGAAGCTCGTCATAGTCATCTCCTAATTGTCGCTGGAGTTTCAACGAATTAATTGCATCCCCAAGTCTTCCTAAAGGTACTCCTTCGGTTCCTCCTTGGAACAGTCCCCTATCATCCGACATACCTGATATTATACTATTTATTAATGATTTTAACATTTTTATTGCCCTTCTATGATGTTTATGCCTTTCCTTGTATGGAATTCTCCCCGTAAATATACACAATATTATCATTTAAATCAAATTCACTGTCACATTCAGGACAAATCCATCCAGTAACTTCTCTGTCGCCATCAATCAATCCGATTCTTTTAGTGAAATTAGATGTTAAATGAAGGTCTTTATCGCATATAGGGCAGGGGTCTTTAGGCTTCTTTTTCTTTGTGCGCAATGATTTGTGTTTTATTGCCATCTTTAAGTGCCTCCATTTGCTCGTCAGTGAAACCAGACCATACTGTAAGCTGTTCTTGCTTTGTTTCGGTATCAAATAATCCTGATATCTTTGATAACGACTCCAATGAGCGTAATTTATCAGAATCTTTGTCTGCAATGTCGGCAATTTCTTTGTATTTTGCCAATATCCAATCAGGCGTAATGCCTTCTTCTTGCAATGTTTTCTTTATTTCTTCTTTAACCATGGTTCTAACCTCTTCTTTTTTCATTAATTGTTTGGCCGAGTTGGCAATGTATTCACTGCTCTTTGATTTCTTGAATACTTTTTTGTATGCCTGTGTAATTTCCATACCCTCAGCCACATATCTAGCAAATACAAACTCTTTGGGGTTTAACCCATCTTTCTGATATTGCTTAAATGCCTTATATGTCCTTGAAAATGTGTATATATTCTCTGCAATTCCGTCCTCACCTAGCAATTTGGCGTTCATGTTGTCTACTCTAAAGGTTCCAAGGACAGTTCTTACGCATTTTGTAGTCTTTTTGGACATATTTATCTTTAAATTGTAGCATTTTAGGATTTGACACACATTTTGGTCATCTGTTACTACCCATTCGCCTTCTTTTGCCTTTCGCCAATTCTCGTTTAAGGGCGTATCAGGGTGATGTAGCCTAAATTCTTGTATTGAGTCGTATAAATAATGGTTAACTCCTTTGACTTTTTTAAAATCCATTCAATAATATAATCATAATTTTGTTTTTAAAAAAATTTAGACTAAATTAAGCCTCGCATAAATGGTTTGGTTTAATACTTGTTGCGTTTATGTTGAAAAAAGTAGCTACAATAAGGGGTGAATCTAAGCTACAGTCCAACTCTAAGGCAATTGAGGACGATTCTAGGGAAATAACCCGAAACTGATGATTGTCCGTGTTTCTAGTTTATTTGCTAAAAACATATCCAATAGCAGCATGGCTCCAGAAGAGTAAGTTGCAAAGGATTTTGAGACTCTGACTTGATTGTACAGGGGTAATATCTCTCTATCCTTTCAACAACATTCACCAAAAGAGTAATTTAATATAAGAAACTAGAAATATCTCCTAAAAAGAAATATTTATTAAAGTTAGAAAAAGTTGAAAAATAGTAATAGAATGCGTGTCTCTCTTTCTTCCGCGACACCTCTTACCTAATGCCCCTCTATGGGGTTAGAATTAGGTTGAAATTCCATTCAATTATAATTATAGTTAGAATTATTATTTCTTTACGAAAAAGAAAAAGCCTTCTAATATCGAAGGCTCTATCTTAACACTATTAATAATATATTTATTTATTCGCAAGCACCTCTAAACTTATCACTATTAAATAAACTATTATCTTGTTTAAGCATAACACAAAGGTCATCTATTAAGCTATACTTATTTAATCTATTATTATAATTATGACAAACATTCTCTTTTATTATGCGTGCTATCTTTATGTAATCTTTTCTAGTCATTTTAATCCTCACTTATTAGTTAAAGTTATATTATTATCATCATCTATACTATACGTTTTAATAGGCTTGTTTAAATGGTGTATTTCAAGCCATTCTTGATAACTTAATCTATTCTTTACGTAGTTTTTAGGTTCTACAACATCATTAACTCCACACACATCTTTGGATAGTCTTTCGTAATAGTGTTTTTTTAACACTAATTTCGCTTTATTGCGTGTCATTCTTCTATAATTAGCACCTAGCTCTTTTTTTTCTTTAAAATCATTATTAACTATATGCTTTAATTTGCGATGGATACGCGTTATTTCTACATTATTATCATAATATAAATTATTACTAGCCATATAATCGCCTATTATAAACATCATTAACATACTTTCTTTTGGTGTTATCATTTTTAGCTCCTTTTGATTTCTATTTTTAGTTCCTCTTGTAGATAGCCTATAAGATTATCATTCGTTATAGTTATCATATCCAAGTTATTTACTTTGTAGCCTTTATATAGGCTTTTCATGGCCTTTTTTAAGTCTTTTATACTTAGTTCTACACTATGTATTTTACCATCTTTTATTATTGCTTTATTTTTCATTTTGTGTTCTTCCTTTTTTATTAATAATAGTGAATTTATAAGGTATTTTAATTAATACCAAGTACTTTTTATATTTTTTATTAGGTTTTATCATTCAAGGTATTTTATATTTAGTGGTAGGTCGCTATTTGAAATATAAGATTTAAGATAAAACAAAAAAAAACAAAAAGGAGTTTTGTTATGAATAATAAAAAAATGACAAACAAAGAATACGAAGCAAAAATGTTAAAAGAACTAGGTTTAAGTGCTAGTGATTTAACAACACAAAGTGCTAGTGTAGAAAAAAGTAGAAAAGCAAAAGCAAAAGAACTAGCTCATAATGAGGCAATAAAACAACTAGAGAACGACAAAGAAAATGGTAAAATGAAGTACGTTCTTGCAATTGGTTTAAAAAACAAAAAACCTCAAAAGTTAAATGGTAAATACTTTGTTATTGATAATGTTACTAATGACAAAGGGCAAAAAGGTAGTTTGATATTGGAGTACAAAAGTTATTTTGAAAACACATTTGTTACGCAATATCAAGAGTTAGGCGAGTAAGCCAACAAAATAAACTAGGGGAGTGTAAAAGCTCCCCTTTTTTTTGGAGTAAATAAACAAAAGGAAATCCATGAAAGAATACAAAGAAGAAAAAATAAACTATCCTGATGGAAGTTTTCAAATAAGATATACAAAGCAATATTTCAATTGTTTTTGTTGTAAAAGAAAAACCCACATATCGAGAATTAAAATATTACAAAATGAATTATTTGTTAAAACAATTGTAAATAAAAAGGCTTGTGTTATTTGTTATAAGAAAGCTAACGAAATACTAGAACAAGCAAAACCCCAACTAAGAGCGACAGAGTGGTATAGGAAATAGTCCCTGATTAGCGAATTAGCTTACAGGGATTTCTGCTGCTCATAACATTTTAAATTATAGTGAAATAAAAGAAGAAACACCCGTTCCAAACGATAAAAGGAGAACAGATGATAAAGTTTGAAATAACACTACCACATAATGATGGTATGACAAAAATGGATATAGTAAAGTTTTTTAGTTTTACAGAGGAGCTAAAAATAGATGACATTAAGTTTCTGCTAGAAGGCAACACTATTAAACAGGTGCGACCAATGAAAATAACAATGAAAAGGAGTAAGTGATGACTGTAGATAAAATAGTAAAATACTTAAATGAAGATATAAGAAGATGGGACGAAACTACAGAGGAAATTTGGGAGGGGGGTTGGGAAAAACACCTTACAGCAGAGCAACAATTAACCGTTCTAAGCAAAGTTACTACTAAAAGAGAGTATGTGCGTGGGCTGTTAAGCTTTATAAAAACCAACAAAGACTAAACAAAAGGAGTAAGTAATGGAAATAAAGATGACTGACGATAATACTGTGATGATACATATAAATGGTCATTCTGTAGAAATAACTGAAGAAGATGGTGGCTGGATAAATGTAGGTGAAGGAGAATATGGTAGTCTTGAAACAATGCTAAAATACACAACTGTAAGCAGAACTAAAATACAAAAAAAGGAGTTGCTTAAATGAAACCAATTGATATAGATGCTGATTGTCAATTCTTAAAAGATGCAAAGACAAACAACCAGATGGCTATGTGGAACTTAATAACATCAAGGAGTGCTGTTAAGTTATGGACAAAGGGAATCAAACCAAGTAGACATTGGAGAATAACAGATGTGAAGAACTATTTTGGAATGAATGGAAATGCTGAAACATTATTAACAAAGCTAGAAACATTATTGACAGTGTTGAGGGAGGACGAATAGTGAATATATTACAGGAATTATGGGAAATATCAGAAGAAATAGAAGAATACTCTGATGTTTTATATAAAGATACATATATCAGAAAAAGTGGAAAAAGCGGAGGATTAAGACTTCTAGCTATGAGAATCCACGATGTTAGAAAACAAATAAGTAAAGCAGAAGAGGAGGCTGATAATGGAAAGTAATCTTAAAGGCTTGAGTAATGGCGATAAATTTACTAGAGCAATACAGATAGATGGTATTGAAGGCTGTTATTATGTTGAGAATAATGAGCTGATACATAAATGTGACGACACTGATGATGTTCAAGTATCTGATTTAACAGAGCTTAAGATATGGCAGTATGATAGGTTGGTAACAGAGCTAAATGAGCATTATCCAGACTATCCAATAAATTATTTAAAAGGAGATTTTATATAACAAAAACAGGTCTTGTATGGCGTAAATCCTGACGAGGTTCTAACAACTTAATGAGAGCGAATACAGTAGCGTAGCCAAACTCTCGCCTGTGAAAATTAAATAAAAGGAGATATAATGGATACAACAATAACAGAAGTATATAAAGAATACATTGAAGGTGGTATGTCTGAAGATAAGGCTGCCAAGATTTGTCTAGGAGTGATGACAATGGGAATCTTTGATGCAATTGAAGAGCCAATGAGAACAGATATGGTGAATGATTTTATTAACAAACAGAAAGGAGTAACAAAATGAAGGTATTTCAAGACCTAAGAGATGCAATACAAGAGTGGGAGGATAGCAGAAGCCTTATCCTTAGTATTAAAGACAAACTAAACTGTTCAGAGAGTGAGATAATGGGCAAGATTGAACAATTACAGAACGCAAGACCTGCCAACGACCTCAATGCTATAAGTGAGAAGATGGAAGAGTTAACGGAACAACTTGGTGATGCAATGACAAGAGCTGAAGATGTAGAGAGTTCTGTTAATACTGCCTTTAATGAGATGGAGTATGTAGATGCAAATGACGCTGTGGCAGCAATATCAGACATTGAGGCTGAGCTTGATGACTTTCGTAAAAGCATTAAGAAAGAGCTTGAGGGTTAGTGTGGGTTGTTGATGTTCTGTTTATTGTTTGGGTGTTATCCCTTATAATAGCAGGCTTTAGAAGATAAATGTTGTGGGGGCTGATGTAATGCACGTTGCATAGCAATAGATGTTTTCAGCCCTTACAAACAAACAAAGGAGGAAAAATGAAAATAAAAAATAAATACTTTTGTGATGATTGCGAAGCAGAGATAGGCGAGATAAATAGGTATGGATTGCACGATTTGTGCGATAAGTGTGAAGAATTTTATCAAAAACCTTATAAGGAGGAAAAATGAATAAAGAATGGAAAGTATGCAATGTACAGACAGACCACATAGCAGATGGTGAGCCTCAAAGTGCTCGTTGTTGTGCGATAGCACTTGCAATGGAGGAAATTGTGGGCAAGAACAGTAAATATAAAAGCTATAACCCGGTTATATCTAATGCGTATGATATATTTTTGGACAGAGCTACCCTAGATGACAACGAATACATAGAGGATAAAGTAATAGGGATTGAAGTGTTTAAAGATGACAGGGAGAATGTTGATGAATTTATAGAATATTTTGATATGACATATGATGACGAATCATTGCCTCTTCCAGACCCAATATCGTTTAGGTACAAAATTCTTGATAGAAAGGAGACAAAATGAATAAAACAGATTTAAATAGACTAATTAGGTGGACTGTTGATACTGATGGAGTAAAGTTTGCAAAAGAGATATATCAAAGGGAAAAGCCTGATAGTTATACAAGGGATAAATTTAGAGGTATGCAAAATAGCTTAATTATATGGATAGCAAACCTTGATGGTAAGCACAGACAAAGACTTGTAGATGCAATTAACAAAATGGAGGAGAGATGAGCCCAGTTATACTAAGAGTAACAAATAAAATGGTCAGAGAGTGGTTAGGCACATCAAATCAATTAAACGAAGCCATTGATGTTATACAGGAAATAGCCAATGGACAATATACTGTAGATGCACTCAACCAAGATATTGCAGAGTATTTTGATGAAGATATAATAAGACTAAGGAGTAAATAATGAGCAAAGATAAATGCGGATATAATTTAGATGATTTAGTGGTAGATGCCTGTGAATCATTTGACAATGACTATGACTGGGGAGAAGATGGTGATAATTATGATGCTGATGATGTGATGCACGAGATTGCAGATAATTCTGTGCCAATATATTATTATGATGTAGGTAAATATGCAGCACATAATCCTTGTATAATGATGAATAAGCCTGAAATGGGCTCTGACAATATGAATGCACTTCAATTTATACAGGCAAATATATATGAATATGTATTAGAAGGATTGTACGAACACAAACAAGAAAAGGAGAACGAAGATGAAAGCAAGTAAAGAACAGTTTGAGGCATACACAAGAGTACAGATGAGTGGTAATTATAATATGTTTAGCCCTGATGCAATACTATCAACAGGATTAGACAAAGAAACATACTTTGACATCATTGAGAATTATGATGAGTATACAGAGAAATACGAAGGTGATGAGTAATGGGTCAAAGAAGGGTAGACGGCATTAAAGAAAGGCTTGTGTATAAAGAAGGCACAAGCAGGCAGTATCAAGACCAATTAAGATACAAGGCTCTTGGGCTGTGTATTAAATGTCAGAAACCTATGTGGAAAGGTGTGAGTAAGCAGTTCTGCGAAAAACACACTTTAATGATTAGAGAGTATCAGAGAAAGACAAAAGGAACTACAAAGAGAAATAAAAACTGCAAAAGCTACATAAAAAAGGAGCAAAAATGAACGAAATAGAAAAGATGATTAAAACTGTAGGTGGTGATTTGGACGAATATAGACACCTATTAGAGAAAACTGAAATAGCAAAGACAAAAAGCCAAGAAACAGTAGAGATAACAGTAGGAGCATTAGATAATATGATAGATTATATGGACGAACTTATCTATAAGCATAAAGACGAGAATGCAGACTTAGCTACGCACCCGTTTGAAGTAGGGTTTTTAGACTATCTCATATCTGTTAGAGCTAAAAACCTTTCAGACGAAGAAAAAGAAAGTAGGAAAAGGATAAACAAGATGATTGAAAATGCATCAAAAGGAGAATAATAATGGCTAAATCAGAAGTAATAACAAAAGAGTGGGAGTTTACATCATTTAGAATCCCAAAGAAACTGTTAAAAAATGTGAGATTAGATGCAAAGGCAAATATGCGTCCGATTGGCCTGCATATTGCATACATACTAGATAGGCATATAAACAACATAACAAAAAAAGGAGGTGAATAATGGGATTTGATTTACACGGTATGAATCCAGTAATAAGAGAAGGGGAAGAGCCTAAAAGACCAGATGATTTATGGAAAATATCAGAAAAAAAGAGAGAGAAATACTTTGAGAAAAAATGGGCTTTTGATGATAGTAATCCTGGAATCTACTTCAGAAATAATGTGTGGTGGTGGAGACCTTTATGGGATTATGTATACAATGAATGCCAAGACATATTAACAGAAAGAGATTGGGAAAGTGGCCACCATAATGACGGTCACGCAATATCTGAAGAGAAAGCTGTACAAATTGGTAAAAGACTAAACGAGCTAATAGAGAGTGGAAAAGCCCAAGCCTATGTTGATGCTCACGATGAAGAAAGAAAGCTCGCTAAAGAGGGCAATAAAGGGCTTAAATCAAGTGATGAGGGTTATAGTTGGGAAGATAGCTATCCAATTAGCCTTGATAACATACAGGGTTTTGCAGTTTTCTGCTCAGAGAGCGGTGGGTTTACAATTTGTTAATAAAGGAGATAAAATGAAGAAAGTACTTATAAAACATACAGTTCAGATTGATGATGACGATTACGATAGATTCTGTAATAAACTCAGGATTAGTATCAGGGATTGTCATCACTTGTTTCAAGATGATTTTATTGCAGCAGGTGAGAAAGCAATAAGAAAGCGAATGCAGGAGGAGGTGTAGTATGGATAATGCTTATCATTGCAGCCAGTGTGGCTGCTCATTAACCGAAGTATATTACGCAAACTATTATTCGTGCCAATACGATGAGTGTAATAAACTATGTGGTGAAGGCGATTGTTGGGCAGAATGGATGCAAATAAACACACAAGAATACAAAATAGGAGAAGACTAATGAGTTTTAGCAAAGATGCAAAAATACATAAACTACAAGAAGAAAATGATATGTTGAGAAAACTGTGGGCAGAATGGGAAGAAGTGCCTGATGAGGATTTATGGGAAGATGGAGAGCTTGATTCAGCTCAAGTACAACATAAGATAATCAATCACGTTTTACAGATAGGTGACTGGAGATTAATAAGGAGAATAGAAAAATGAAGAAAGAAGAAATAAAAGAGATACTGTATAGCTTTATCGATTTTCATACAGTAAGAAAAATAGATAGACTTGACTTAAGAATATTGGCAGATAGGTTTATTGATGAAGAACTAGGGAGGGACAAATAATGACAGCACTATCGCAGGCACTTAAAGATATAGAAAGCTACTTAGGTGTTAATGGAGTAAGAAATATAAAGGTCGAATATGGAACAGAGACAAACTATAAAACAAGTAAATCGGTAACCCTTACATTTGACAGTAATGACCATAATTTTATGGTTGCAGTTACTAGAATAAATAGTGAGAATAAGTGAGAATAAGAAGGGATAAAAAATAATTAAAAATAATTAAAAATTAGCTTGACTTATATTAGATATTTGAAATATCTTTTATTATCGAGGTATAAGGAGAAATACAAATTATGAATGAAAATACAAAATCTTTTATGATAAAAGACATTCCTGTTGATGACTGGAAGAGCTTTAAAATAAAGTTTTTACAGAATGGTTTTGAAACCTACAACGAAGCCCTGTTGTCAATGATTAAAAAATACTCTAGGGCGAGAAAGTAGATGAAATCACCAATAAGCTTTGAAAAAATATATGAAGATTATATTGACCAAAAGAACGAAGAGAATAGGCTAGAAAGATACGAAGGAAAAGAGAGCTTCTATAGAGCTAGCAGTAGTGGTTTTTGTTCTAGGAAAATATACTATGAGTCTGTTGAGAAAATAGAACCAACAAATCCTGTTGAGCCTAAAGGCAAGAGAATCATGAGGCTTGGTACTGTGGTTCACGAAGACCTTCAGAACGCGCTCGTATATTATAATAATATTAATAATATAAAATTAGATAATAAAGAAAAAGAAATTAAAAATAAACAAAAAGAAAGTTTCCATATTGAAAAAAATATTGAAATAAAAGAACTTAATGTTAGAGGTCACTATGACTGTGTTTTTGAAGGTGATAATGTTTATCTGTTTGACTTCAAGACCATTGCAAACTGGTCGTATTCAAAGAAGTTTGGACACAAGAAAGACTTTGACCCTTCTATCCACCAAGAGCTTCAGCTTGGAACTTATGGCTATGCTATTAGGGAAGAGTTTGGAAGGCTTGATGGTATGTATTTGATATACTACAACAAAGACAATTCAATGATGAACTCTGCCAATATAGCTCTAGGTTATGTAGATAGAGCTTACAACTTTTGGTACAACATTAATGAAGAACACAAGAAAGGTTTACCACCGTTTAGGGATGGAGTATCGCCAGTACAATCTTGGAATTGTAGCTATTGTCCTTACCTTGACCACTGTAAACCACCGAACGTAAAAAGGAGATAGAAATGAGCTTATTTGAAAAGCTAAATAAAGTAGATGTTAATAAACATAAAAAGAAGAAAGGTCAATTTGATTATTTGAGCTGGCCTTTAGCAATACAAGAGCTATTAAAGGTTTGCCCTGATGCTACTTGGCAAGTACATGAATATCAAAATGAAGACGGTTTAACTGCGCCTTATATGACAACCAACGCAGGTTGTTTTGTTAGAGTGTCAGTTACCTGCGATGAGATTACTAGAAGCCAAGTTCACCCTGTGACTGATAATAGAAACCAAACAATAGCACAACCAACTGCTCAAGATATTAACACATCAATACAAAGGTGCTTAGCTAAGGCTATTGCGTTGCATGGTCTTGGTTTATATATTTTTGCAGGTGAAGACTTGCCTGAGCCTGATGCGTTGAATAGCGAGCAAAGAGCTAAGATACTAGCCGTTGTTAAGAAACTTAAAGATAAGTCCTTAGAGAGCGATATATTGCGTAAAATGGACAACTTGCAAATCAATGTAAGGAATCTTGATGAGTGTGTAGGTAAATTAAATAACATGATAACAGACAAAGGAGAAAAGTAAATGACAAAAGTAACAGATGACTTGTTTGATAAAGCAATTAATGAAACGAGTTTCGCAATTCCTGATTCACCAAAGAGTGATAAGCCTAGGGCTAAAAAACAACCATTGGTGGCAGGAGATTATGTTGGGCATATCGTCCAAATAAACAGCAAAGTTGTTGATGTTAAGAAAGGTGAATACAAGGCAAGGGTGTATGATTATTTTGTAGAGGTAGCACCTGAGAATAAAAATAACAAATATAGCTACAAAGACTATGATACAGACGAGATGCTTGAAGGTGATGGCTCAGCTTATGTTGGTTATAAGTTTAAGGGCTCAATCTTTAAATATTTAGAGCCTGGCAAGGACGACACTTTCAAACCAAGAACAGAGAATAATAAGTATTTCTTGTGGTTTTGTGAGGCTTGTGGTATTGAGTGTCCTGTGGTTACAACAAAAGTTAATGGAGAGGAAATGGAGGTTAAGAGCCTTCCATCCATAAACATGGAAGACCTTGTAGGTACTCCTGTCGTTGCTTTTGTTAACAAAGGAAACACTTGGACAGATAGCGAAGGCAAGGAAAGAACTCCTTGGGTGGCAAAGTGGATTAAGCAATGGAAAGATGGAAAAAAGAGGGAGCTGACTGATGAAGACATACCGTTTTAAGATTAATAGCTTTAAATCAGTTATGATGAAAGGTGCTTATCTTTTAGGAATGAAGCCAAAGAAGATTGCACGTAAATTTAATGTATCTTTAGCGAGTGTATACAGACACATTAAATAATAATTTGGGAGAGTATCTATTCTGCGAAGGTAGATGCGGAGCTTTGTTTGGGTTTAATTCCTTTCACCCTTGTTTTGCTTCATGACAACCTCTCCCAAAAAATTGACACCGGCAGAAAGGCTTAGGAGATATGTTCAGCTTAAGTATGGAATATTGAGTGCTAAAAAGAAGAACAAAGATAAACTCGTCGAAAAGAAAACTTAAGCCTTTCAGACGGTTTGATGAGGGCAATCTTGGAGGAGGGCTGTCCTCATTTGAGAAGTTTATTAATTTTATTTTATTTATCATGTTATTAGTGATAATATTTAGTGTGGCAAGGAACATAATATAAGGAGAAAAAAGTGAGAAAAACAATTGTACTATTATTTGTGATGGCGTTAGGGTTTGGGAGTGTTAGAAGCTTCTCAGTTAGCTACGGAGACACCCTTAAGTATCAAACATTCCACAATAATGGAAAAATAAAGATGGAAGGAATTAAGGTTAAAAAATTTAGAGAAGGTTTGTGGAAGTATTATAANAGGAATGGAAAAATGATTAAAGCTGATTTGTATAAAATGGGAGTAAGGGTAAACTCTGTAGACATGTCAAAGGCAGACTAATGACTTGGGATAGGCCATTGATATATAAAGAGCTTACAGAAGTTTATTTTGCTAACGGTAAAAAGTTTTGGACAAAAAGAGATGCTGAGATTTACATAGCGGAACTAGAGATGAAAGAAATCGGAAAGAGAGCAGGAAGCACCGAAAAGAAAAAGAAATGAGGAGAAGAGAAATGGGAAGAGTAAAAGGCTATATTCATGATTGGTTAGAATCTTCAGGTTTTGACCTTGGATACGGATGGGATAATTATCCTGACATGGATGACATGGAAAAAATAGAATTTGATGGTATTCCTGCGTGGGAGTATTATGGATTCAAAACAGAGAAAGAATACTATAAGGAGAAAAGATAATGGGAAGAGCAATTGATGTAGATAAAAGATTGGACAGTCTTGAGTTTAAAATAAATGAGGTGCTGTTAATATTAGATGAATTAGGGAAAACAGGCTCAAAACAAAAAAAGGTGGACTTACATGAAGAAATCAAAACAAAGAAAACTAACGTCAAAAGAGATAGAGACGACAATGTCAAATCTTCTGATGCAAATAAGAGAAAGTCAGATGGAAATAATAAAAACTCAAAGCGTTCTAAATGATTTTATACACTATAAAAAAGAACAAGATAGTTTTACAAAATACTTAGAGGAAAAATATGCAAGAGAAAATGAAAAAAATGATAAGAGAAATACTAATAAAAAATAACTGGGGGCTTTACTTTAAAGGGAGCCCTTTATTAGAGATGCCTGTAAATGGTGAGGCCAGCATTTACAAGTTAAATGACGTGAGGATAAGTGAGTTAGAGGGGGCAATTTCGGAAGAGTTTGATAAGATTATTGAGGAAATAAATAACCAAGGAGAGACCGAATGCCAGAAGGAGATGAACAGAAGTTTAGACGAAACATAGTTGATGGCTCTGAGCTTAATTATGTGCAAAAGATGATACATTTTTATAGCTCATTGCTTGATGATTTAAGTAGAAAGGTTGGAGAGGAGACAGAATATGGAGTTCCTGGCTCGCTTACCATGATAGAAAAAAGATTGTCTGAATTTGAAGAAAAGGAGAAAAAGTTAATTGATAATTATAGGAAATTCGCTAGAAAAGTTAAAGGAGTTAGATTCTAACTCTGTTCAATGCGTAGTCACAAGCCCACCGTATTGGGGGTTACGTGATTATGATAACTCAGAGCAATTAGGGCAAGAAGAGACCCCTGAGAATTTTATAAGCAACCTATCGGATATATTTGATGAGTGTAAAAGAGTTCTTAGGGATGATGGCACTGCTTGGGTTAATATTGGAGATACTTATTTTGGAGCCAAGGGTGGTGCTTGGGTTGGAGAAAACAGCATTACGACAGAAGATACTGGAAGCGAGTATCGAATTAAAAAGAAAGCTCCACCAAAACATACTTATTTAAAAACAAAAGATTTAGTTGGTGTGCCTTGGAAGTTTGCAATTGAAATGCAAAAAAGAGGATGGTACTTAAGGCAAGATATTATATGGCACAAACCTGTGCCAATGCCTGAGTCTGTTAATGATAGGCTTCAAAAATCGCACGAACATATATTTTTATTTTCAAAGAAAAAGAATTACTATTTTGATGCTATGGCTATCGCACGGCCTAGCGTTGAAGGTGACAGGTTAGTTAGGCTGCAAGATGTATGGAACATACCTACCTCTAATTATCAAGGCGCACATTTTGCAGTCTTTCCTGAAAAACTTCCTGAGCTTTGTATAAAAGCGGGAACAAAAGAAGGAGATACGGTGCTTGACCCTTTTATGGGTAGTGGAACAACAGCTTATGTATCTCAAAGACTAAGTAGAAAATGGATTGGAATAGAACTTAATCCTGAATACGTAAAAATAATAAAAGAAAGAACAGCACAAACAAGTCTGTTTTAAAGGAGAAATATGAAAGCACTAATGCCTTGCGACACTAACTTAGAAAATAGTGTCCTTGGAGCATTGATTCAGTTTCCAGAGGTTTACCCAGAGATAAGGGACTACATCACAACGGATGAAGTTTTTTATCAGAAGAAGGCAAGACTTCTTTGGAATAAATTGAAATCAATGCTTCGTAAGAAAGAGTTTATAGATTTAACCACTGTAGCATCATCCCTAAAGGATGAGGAGATAGCTGAGGGACTTACACACGTTTATATTGTTGATTGTACGATGTGTGCAGGTTTGTCAGGGTCTACATCTGCTTATGTTAAAAAGCTATATGAGAAATATCTAATGAGAAGAGTTGTTGAGGAGACTACTAGAGTGCAAACCTCAGCAATGAATAGTGGAGAAGAAACGTATGATTGTATTATTAATGCCCATACATTATTCTCAGAACTAATCGAATTAAATCCAACCAAAGAAAAAGAAACGATTGACTCTTTGCTTGTTGATGCCGTACAGGACATACAAAACAAAGATGTTAATCTTGTTAAAACAGGCTACAACTCAATTGATAAATTTGCAGGGGGCCTAACTAGGGGTGAGATTACAATTATTGGAGGAAGGCCTGGGCATGGAAAAACAACAATGATGGTAAACATGCTAGCTAGCCTCATAAGTAATGGCTATAAAGTGGCTCTATTTAATCGAGAGTTGCCTAATATAGAGGTTATTAAGAAGCTTATATGCCTAGAGTCGCAAAAGCTTTCGTACTCCCTTATACGTCAAGGTATCCACAGTCAAGATTCGCTACAACAAATAGAGACTGTGAGAGAGATAATTAAAAACAAGTATAATGAAGAAAAGTTTTTGATGTTTGACAATATTAGAGACTTTGCAAAAACATCTGCTGAGGTTAAGAGGTTTAAGCCTGATGTTATTATGGATGACTATATTCAATTAGTTTCTCCTGATGCCAATATACTTGAAAGAAGACTACAACTTGAAAGATTGGTGAATGATTATAAGTGGCTTGCTAAGCAGATGAAATGTTCTGTAATTTTAGCATCACAGTTAAATCGTGCAATTGAATCAAGGCAAAAGAATGGAAGGCCTCAACTATCAGACCTTGCAGAAAGTGGAGCTATTGAACAAGTTGCAGAAAATGTATTCTTTGTTTATTATGATTATAAAATAAATGGAGAAGATGGAAAAGGTAAAAACATCATAACATTTGTAGCTAAGAAAGTTAGGTATGGAGAGACAGGTGAATCTGATATGGGCTACAATGGAGATAAGTGTAAGATATTTGATAGCTATGATGAGTTTATAACTTCCATTAAATCAAGAGACATAAAAATAGAAGATAGAAAAAAGGAGACTTTAAGTGCAGACGAAATCCCATTTTAAATATATAGGAATTGACCCAGGAAAGTCTGGGGGAATAACAATGATTCACGGCAAAGATGTGAAGGCTTACAAGTGCCCTCAAAGGACAGAGGATATGGCAATACTATTTTCTCTTCTTGTTGGAGACACTTCTTCATATGATATCAAGGTGTTAATGGAGAGGGTTTGGGCAAGACCTAATAATGCTGTTCGCTCTGCGTTCGCTTATGGTGTTAATTATGGTCAGTGGATGGCTATTGTTGCTTGTCACGAGGTTCCCTTGCAGACATGCTTGCCAAATGAATGGATAAGATATTATGGTTGTAGCAAAGACCTTGAATACCAAGAAAGAAAAAGGTGGCTCAAAGAAAAGGCTAAGTCCCTGTATCCGAAATTAAATGTAACCCTAATGACTGCTGATTCTATATTAATCGCAGACTACGCAATGAAAGAACATTTTAAGGAGAAAGAATAATGTATGAAAATGAGGTGCAGCAAAAATTTGACCACGACCTACAATTTGGTAGGTTGGGTGAGGACTTTGTAAAAAACTTTCAAAGTGAAAATAATAAGGTTGAGGTTAAGACAGAAAGAGATATCTGGAAAACTACTGGGAATATAGCTATTGAAATTAGATGTAGGGGAAAGCTATCAGGCCTATCTGTTACAGATGCGCAAACATGGATTCATTTATTGAGCTATAAAGGTAAGATTGAGGGCGGATATATAATGTCGACAGACTATCTAAAGAAAAGAATAAAAGAGCTAAAAGATTCTGGAGATGTTAAAATTGTAATGGGTGGAGATGATGGCGTATCTCAAATGGTTTTGATTCCTAGAAAGAAGCTTTTTTAGACTTACTGTTTATAAGCTTTGCTCTATTTGTCAAAGGCTCGTAATAGTAGTCTTCTTTCCTTCTTCCACTTCTCTTTGCCTCTCTATCAATAGCTCTATCAGATTCAGTCATATTATCTCTTGTTACTCCATAATCTGTTAGTTTTAGTCTATCTTTTTCTAGAATTCCTTTCTTTCTAAGAATATTTATAGCCATATTCATAGCCTCATCTTCAGGTATGTACTTAGACATCATTAATTGATTTTTTAATCTTTCTAATATATTAATCAATTATATTAAATGTTTGGATAAGCTGAATATTTTAATTTCCACTCAGGATTTAAATATACAGACTCTACTTTTCTTTTATGAGCTTGATATATTTTTTCTCCCTTAAGTACAGTTTTTAACATCTTGTCTTTAGTTCTTTGAGCCATATCTTGTTCTTTTAACCATTTTATATATGCATCTCTTTTTGAGAAATCTCTCCCAGTAGCATCATCTGATAAGTTTAAAGGATTCATATGGTCCATTGAGCCATTTATAGCTGCCATTGCATCCCTATGCCTTGAAACATCAGTGCTTCCTGAGTCAGATTTCTTTAGCTCTGCCATTATATAATTATAGGCTGCGTAATAATTTTTAGCAATTTCCTCTTCACTCCCAAAGAAAAGAGCATCTTTTATGTCCCTATAATATGCTGTCCTCCAGCTTCCAGTCTCAACAAATCCAAAACCTCTCTTTTTCCCTACAAACATTCTATATTGTCTATTGTACTCATACGCATCTTGAATAGTTGTGTATGTGTCTTTATTTTTTGTTAATCTTCTTTTGTAAAATTTATCAGCTTGCCCATAACCAACGACTGTTCTCTTGGCTAAATCTTTAGTTGCTCTTGCCCAACTCTTTTGACCACTGACAGCAGAAACTATAGCTTTAAATGCCTCTGCAAGATTCCCTGCAATTTGAGGGGTAAACTCTCTCATTATATCAGGTCCAGACGTTATGTCTTTATAAGGGTTCCAATTCAATCCAGGAACCATCTCAAATAAACCCCCAAACATACCTGCAAATTCAGCCCTCCATAAATAGAAAAGGGCCTCATCAAGCAAGTCTTCGCTTTCAACAGGATTAACTTCATTACCAAGCCATTGCTTAAACATTTGGTAGATAGTTCCACCTGTCATACTAGCTGCTGCATACTTCATAAGGGGAGCGAAATTACCTTTAAACGCTGGCTTGACAACTCCATTAACTAAATGAGCTGTTACACTTGTTGCTATTCTTTGAAATAAGAACCAATGTTTATGTTTGCCTGCCATGAAAGGAGGAACCTCTAGTGGGCCTGTTCCACCTTGGGTTGCTTTATGCACATACGATTCAAATTTATTTAATAAAAAGTCAAACCTTTCTCTTCCTTCAGGCGTGTTCTCTAAAATCTTTCCGCTTTTAAGTTCTAAAATATCCTTATCAGTAAACTGCCCCATGCGTCTAAGGAAATCCTCTCCCATTCTTTTTTCGCCCTTGCTAGCTCTTGGGTCAAGAAGCTTATTCATTACGTCCATATACTGCATTCTTCCAACCTCAATAGCAACAATCCTATTCCATGCCTCAGTCTGATTCATCCAGTTCCATTTATAAATTTTTTCTTGGAACCATTCTGCTCTCTCTCCACCAGCAAATTCCCTAGCAACTGTGCCGATTGCTCCCCTATCTTGAGCTCGTTTTTTAGCCTCAAGCCATCTTTTTCTATTCCAAGGAGTAACATTTATAAGTCTCATAATTGTAGTGGCATACATACTTATATCATTTTGAGCCATTATTTGAGCCTGACCTAAAACAAGGTTCTTAACCCCTGGAAGAAGAAACCCAGATAGTCCTAAGTTTGCACTTACGGTTCCAACACCTTCTATAGCAGCATTTACCTTGTCACCTTCCCCCATAAGCTCTTTTCTTATGTTTTCAAGATACTTATAACTTGCTCCATTCTCGCCTTCTTTGAGCTTTATCAAATTAAGAGCACTTTCAAGACCTTCTCCAGTCCGTCCTTTTGGACCCCCTAAATAAAATTCTTTTCCAACATACTCTGGAGCTGTTCTTAGCGTTGCAATAAACTTACTTGATGTAATTATATAAGGTGTCATAACCTTAAATATGGAAGACTCATACACAGGAATAACTTCTGTGCCTCCTCCTTCTTTTTTTACCTCCATAAACAATTTAGGAACACTCCCCCTCTCCATAAAATGTGAGGAGTTTGCAGTTAGTTTTCCATTTTCGTAAGATGACATAACTTTTGAAAGGCTACTCTTCTGTATTTCTTCAACCTTAGTTTTATTTCTTTCAATCTTTTTCTTCTGACTTTCAAAATAAGAACGATACTCAGAATTTTCTAGCTTTCCATCTTTTCCATGAAGTTTCTTTTTTCTTAATAAGGGAGACTTTTTAAACATTTTTTCATTTGCACGTTTTTCAGCCCTTCTCTCTATAGTCTTATCTACAAGCTTATTAACCTTATCAAGTACACCCTTAGATGTTCTTATTTCACTCCTAGCTCTTGTCGTTAATATTTGAGGTATATAATTATCAACTCTTGAGTCTTTAATTTCTTTAAGTCTATTTTCGTATGCTGCCGTTCCTTTTATATGCCTATTTGCAAACTTCCAAGCAGACATATATTTTGACCATTGCATATCCATAGCAATCTTAACTTTCTTTGCTACTTTATTTTCTGGAGTATTTTCTTTTAAAGATTGCTCATAAAAACCAATATTGGTATTGTAAAGGTCTTCATAGAAAGCCCTGATATTTGGTTTTAATTTTTTGTTTTTAAGTTGCTTTTTAACGGCCTCCATAATATAAGGATTTGTCCAATATCCAAAATTCTTAGATGCAGTATTATCCAATTTTTTTCCAAGTTTTTTTGTTAACTGAAGGTATTCATTATAAGCTCCTTTCATAGGGCCTATAAGACCATCTTCTATAAATTGAAAGTTTGTTGAAAAATTATGATAATCGTCAATAGCCTTTTTAAATTTACCCTTAGACGTTGCTTCCATTTTCTTGAGAACTGTCCACCCAGCAAATACAAGTTGCTTTGTTTTTCCAAGAAGCCCATCCTTAAGAGCGTGTAAGACATCCCCTTTATTGAATTTTATATCAGCTGGTGAGGTAAAGTCAGTTACTCTAAATGGGTCGTATTCTTGTAAGAATTCCATGAATCTTTGCCTTTTAGCACCCCTAAGGTTCATATAGTTTCCGTCATTAGAACGGTTTATAATCTTTGCAACATCTCTTGCTAAATCCTCAGGAATATAAGACTCTTTGATTGCTTTGGTAATTTTGTCTGGAGATGCTTGAAGCTCAAGTTCGTTTGTTAATCTTCTTTCATGCTTTTGAAATTGCTCTAAAGTAAGGTCTGGGGTAATCTCATAATTTGCTTTTCCAAAAGAACCTTCTCTAAGGTCGTTAATTTCCTTTTGCTTCATACCACCTCTTTGAAGCTGTTTCTCCATAAGATTTGTACGAACACTTATATTTCTTTTTTCCTTCCTATCAGGGTCATCCTCCTTCCATTTCTTTAAATCTTTTTCAACCTTACCCTTATCTTGAAGCTCTTCCTTTATTTTTTTAAATCTCTGTGTTGGGCTTAAGCCTTCAAATTCGCCAGCCTCTTCTAATCTTTTTTCAACAGCCTTCCACTCTTTTGTTCCTTCAATAAGAGATTCTGGAGTACCTCCCCTAATCCTTCTTTGAATTCTTTCTCTTGCACTTAGCCCATCCTTTGGCAATTTAGGGTCAGGAGGTGCAATCTCCATTAAGTCTGAAGGGTTTTCAATAAGCATACGAAGAAGCCCTTCGACAGTATCTTTTGAGTATTTTCTTTTAAAGGATATTTTGCCTGAGCCAGGATTCTTTGCAATTGTTGAATGCATTACATTTTCCCATTCATAGAACTTCTGCTTTGAATCAACTACACTTTTTAATCCATCGAGAACTTCAACGAGGCTAAACTTACTATCCTTATCTGCCTTACTAAATCTAGCCTTCCATCCCTTATCTGCTTTCCCATCAAGATAATTCTGTATTTCTTTTTGGAATTCTTTTTGAATCGGCTCAATAATACGCTTTGCTTGTTCTTTGGAAAGACCATACTGTGACTGTAAGTATTTAATACCTTTTTCGGTAGGTTTGTGAGTAAGTGCAAATATATCTATAACATCATAATAAGATATTTGTTTATCCTTCATTATTTTTACAAGCTCTCTACTCTCTTTAGAGTTCTCATAGTTAATAGGATTTTTATCTTTATAAAGGTCTTTTGATTGTGCCCACATTCCAAACAATGCTCTCATCTGTCTTGCAGAACGCCCCTTAACCTTACCTATAACATTTTCAACAATAGTATTTAGGTCTGATTGGTATAAGGTGTGCCTATCCTCTGCGTGCCAAATATTCCTCCAACCCTTTAAAATTCCTGATTGTTCTTTAAAGTTTGAAACCTTATCTATTAATCTTGACATTATTTTTGAAAGTGTCTTGCTTAATTTGATATCTTTAGGTACATTAGTTTTCTTTCTTGTTCTTGTTAGTGTGCCTCCCTTAACAGTACCTCCGTCAGTCTTATCAATTTTTACATGACCTACTCTTGAGCCAACTTGATATTCTTTTTGTTTTGAAGTTAATGCTTTTTGTGCAAGAGACGTAAGGTGTCTTTCAGGCTCATTGATATACTTATGCATATCTGCTTCAAAAGCTCCTTCAAGCTTTCCTGCATGACGATTTTTAAAATTTTGAAGTAAATTAGATATTGCAGGTTGGTGACTTGTATTTTGAGATAAATAGGTTCTTAAATCCTTCTTTGTCATGGTGTTAAAGTTCAACTTCCTTTTAGCTAACCATGTAGCAAAATTAACTATCTGTTTCGTTTGCTTAACAGTCGTAGCAAGGTCAACCAACTGACCTGTGGCTTCGCGAGTATGCTCAGGAAAGTAATTCTGAATCATGTCTCTCACATAAACAGCCATTCTTTCAAAGTTATTTAATTGTGAAGATGTGTCAAGTTTTTTATTTGGAACAATCTTTAATTTATTTTTTCCCCCATCAGATACATATCCATCAGTGTATTTAACTGATTGACTTTCAGCCGATGTAGGGTCTTCCCCTGCAAGAACCTTTCTTCTTTTGTGTATGTCAGCATCTAATTCTTTATTAAGATTTAAACCTTCTCCACTAATATGCTTATCAGCATCTTTAATCTTATTCTCAACAGAACTACCAGCCTCGCTTCTTTTTCCCTCTGCTTTTTCTATTGATTTGATTTTAGTTTGAATTTCTTCTAGCGTTACAGTCTCGTTGATTTTGCCTTTCTTATCATATAAAGATATTTCTTGCCCCGCTCTATCAATATGAGCTTCCTTGCCTCCACCTATAACCATAAACTTATCTTTAAGTTCTGCTGCTCTTTGTTCTCGTTCTTTTATAGGGTTTCTTATAGAGTCAAAAGACTCTCTATTTTGCTCAGACAACTCTTCATACTTATCTTTTAATTTTTCAAGCTTTTCAGTTAATTCAACTTCTTTCGCCTTATCTGTAGGATTCTTGCTATCAAGACCAATCTTTTTAATATCCTCTATAACTACTTCTAGCTCATACTTCATTTTGTGAAGATTTTCAAGCTCTTCTTTATGCTCTTTTGCAAACTTATCTTTTGGCTTTTCAAGAGCTAATTGAATTTTGTTTATTCTTTTGGCTAAATCTTCAAGATGGAGGTCAAGTGCTTCTGGAACATTTTTAGATTCAGATATCTCTTTTCTTAAATTATCTTTTAAGCTTTCGCTCACAGAATTATCTGGCTCTGCTTGGCTCCTTTCCTCAAACTCTTTTAAAGACTTTTTCACGCTCGATTGCCATTCAGGGTCTTGAATTCTTCTTCTTATCCAGTCTCTTGATTCACTAACAGTTTCCGCAGTTTTCTTGAATAACTTATGCTTTTGTTTAAGACCAGCAAAAAGAGCTGTGCTTTCTACCCATTCTTGAAACATTCCATCCCAATGAGTATCTTTTCCTTGAAGAATATTGGCTGTATTGTCAAACATTCTTCCTCCTAAAGTAAATAGCCCACCTTCAATAGCTATTTGCGCAGGCTTACTTGCTGCTCCCCAAAGAGCCCTTTCTCCCCACTTAAGAGATTTTAACTTATCCCAATAAGCTTTTCCATGATGCTGAGATTCAAGAGCCGCCCTCCTTCCTAAAAGACCTGCACCAACCGTACCTGTTAATGAGCCTAGCATTCCACCTCTAATAACACCTTTACCAATCATACCCACAAGTTCTTTTCTGTCTTCAGATGTCCACTCTTCTCCAGGCTTTTTTCTTTCATTAATATTGATTGATGTTTGAAGCCCATTCATAGCCCCTTCATACATCGCAAGAGGAAAAGCCCCACCTGCCGATGCTGCCTTCATTTGCTTTCCAACGCCAAGCCCTACAGCCTTTGTTCCAGCTTTCTCCATAGCCTCGCTAAGCATCTTTCGATACATTCTTCTTTGTACTTGGTTTCCAATAAATTTACCACCCCCAAAAGTAACCACATCAAGAGGCATTGAAAAAGATACTATAGTGGCCATCATGTCTTCAAGAGCCCCCATATCCTCAACGTCATTCTGAAATCTTTGCTCTCCAGTGTTTAATTCATAAACTTTGCCACTAAGACTCCTATTATACCCTTCCTCTACAGCCCTCCAATTTGGAAGATAGTCTGCAAATCTATCTAAATATTGAGCAAATAACCCAAGGTCTTCATGCTTAATTCTTTCTTTTTTGTAGTTATAGTCTGTATGCCTGTCAAGTTTTTCGTCTCTAAGGTCTCTTGGAATGTTTTCGCTTTCAGCTCTGTAGATGTCAAAATCGCTATATGCCTCATAACGCTCAGAGTCTTCTGAACGCTTCCCTTCAATTAAGTTTTTTAACCCAGGGTTTGAGTCTATTATTTGTTGAAAATATGCTGACATTTATTTTTTGTCACGTAAAACTCTATTGACATTTTTATAAAAATGCGGTAGTCCTTTCATCCCTACTGCATTTGCGTTAGGGTCTAATTTTATTTTGTTATCAACCTCATTATAGAAATTTGTCCACTCTCCTTGAATGGCTCCAGCCCCCGTAATGTTCCCTGAATTCATAAGCCTATTATATTCGTCTTTAACACTAAGGTGAAGTGCATCTATGCTTCTTACTTTTGAGCTATTTTTTACCATAGATAGTCCAGGATAAGTGTCATTATTAATATCGTTGAACGAGGTCTGTACCAAAGTTCTTGTTGTTGCAGGATATTGAGATGATGCTTGCACTTGACCTACCTTACTATAAAAAGAAGGAGTAAGAGCGCCTATGCCATTGTTTTTATCTTTATATTTATTGTCTGCCATTATTGCTTTGTTTTTATGTCTTTCAAGCTCTCCAGGTCCATAAGGGGCATCATTTAAAAATCCTTGCCACGCATCTATCGTATTTTCATCTGTGTCTGGAAGAGGCTCGTTAGGTCCTCCATTTCTTCTAAGATAGTCAGACTTATAAGCGTCGAAACTTGCTTGATTTATCTTGCCTCCTGATACTGGGTCTTGAGTATCTTGGTAGGCAATAATTTGGTTTTGAAAATGAAGATGAGCTTTATTAACATCGTCAATAGAAAGATTGGTCCCTTGAGAATATTCTGGGAAAAGACTTTTATTTATTGTCTCCATAAATTCGTAATTATTTTTTTGTCTATCTACAGCATTTTTAAGAGATTGCTTATCTCCTTCGTTAACTAAAGCTTTTCCAGCAAGATAGGTTTGAATAGGTGCATAACTATCTTGTTTCCTTGCTTCCATAATTGCTGCATATTCACCTTCATCAAACCATGCGTTCTTTTCAAGAAGCTCGTCCTCCATAAATTCTCCTATACGCCTAACGCTTAACATAGTGTTTGTTAAGTCAGGGTCATATTCGAGCCTTTCTTTAAAGTATGCCGTATACGAGGTGTATTGCTCTTTATATTTATTTAATGTTGATTTAATATTTTTTGCAAGAGACTCAACCTCAGGAACTCCTTTTAACTTTTGGTCTGCATAAAAATCATCAAAAAGGCTATAAAGTTCTTCTTCTGTTTTTTCAATATTAAGTTTATCCTGAGTAAATCTTGTGTTATCTAATTTATGTTGGTCTATTTCCCCTAGAATATAATTATATGTTTCTTGAGTATCAATATCAGAAGCCTCAATTCTCTGGCCAAGCCCAAGAAGTCTTTGCTTTATTTCTTCAACCTGAGTATTGTCATACAGGCTTCTAAAGTTTATTCCACCACGACCAATAATGCTGTTCATATGAAATTGAAGAGAGGTTCCTCTTTTCTCCCTTCCTTGCTGAACAGACTGAGCTATTCCAGAAGTTACTCCTAAAACTTGTTGAAGATTTTCAAAAGCCTGTGAAGGCTTAAAGCCTTCTCTTCTCTGTGGTTCAAATTGGTCCCAATATCCCATTAATTACTCCTTAATTACCCTCCTGTTCCAGCTAGTGCTGTAGAGCCAAGCTCATCCCAAGAATAGATTCTTTCCATAACATCATCAAGTGCATCTCCTCGAAGTTTGTCGATTTGACTTATAAGGTCGCCATAACCAGACCTATAAAGTTTTTCTGCTTGAGACATTTGAACGTCTCTCTGTCCTGAGCCTGCAAACCCACGTCTTTGGGTTGCTATGTCTTCTTTCATCATAGCATCACTAAGCGTATCTGTTAGCTTTTCTCTTCCAATATTTTCAAGAGGGTCGTAATATGATGCTTGAGTTTTTTGAAGCATTTCAGGAGTTAAAGCTTGAACACTTCCTGGCCTTACGTCACCAGCTACTCCTCCATGCTGAAGAGCTATGTTGGCAGCAATGCTCCCAGGGTCAAATACATTTACAAGATTTAGAGCATTCATATTTTTATCATCCCAATCAACAGTACTTCGCTGAGAAAGACGCTCTTTGCTTTCCCAATCATCAAACCACATCGGGTTATCCTGAGTAATTCTGTGGTCAGCTCCGAATTGCTTTGCCCCATAATCTCCCAAGGTTCCTCCAAAAACATTAGAAAGGCCACCCATCACGTCAGGACTCAGTCCTTGATAATCATATGTATCTAGCTCTCTATCTTTATGCTCCCAAATCTGGTGTGTTCTCTTTCCTTTAAGTCCTCTATGTTGAGTTTCTTCCCTTTTTAGAATTTTTTCTGTCCCTCCTATTTTAGCGCCCTCAGTCATGAATGGATTATGCATCTGAGGAGTCTTATATCGTGGGCCTCCAGCTATATTTTGAATATCTTGAGGAGGTGTTAAGGGTTCGGGTTTTCCTCCCCCATAAAGAGGAACACCAGGAGGAGTGGCACCCCCACCCATATAAGAAGGACTCTGTGTTATTCCCCCTAAAACCGTTGGGTCATCGTCTGAATAAATATTTGAATCATCGTATAAATCTCTAAAACTAATTTGGTCTGCCACTATTTCTCCTTGTTATTGATTAGCCTTTTCTCCAAAATCTTTCTGTTGTATATGGATTATAAGATACAGCTTTTTTATATGGGTCTAGAACCAATTCTTCTTTTGTTAGTTCTCCTATCGCTGGAGCTCCTCCATAACGAGCTAAACGTCTTGCACCACCAGCCAATTTTGAATCACCTGCAAGCCAACCTAACGCTTTGTCTCCAAGGCCTAAGCTAGGAGCACCAACGTCTTGAGCAGTTTTAGCTACATTTCCTAGCTTAAATTTATCCTTTATAAGCCCTTTAAGACTATCTTCTTTCACTCCAATATTAATTAAATTTTTCCATTCATTTGCAAGAGTTTTACCATAGGTTTTTGTTGCTGTTTCATAAGCTGTTTTCCCTCCTGCTTCAGAAATTCCTTTTGCAGGATTTGTTGGAAGAGCCCAAGCAAATGCAGCAGAAGTTAGCGCATCTGTCATTGCTCCCTTGTCTTGTTGTTTTTCAATTCCTGAAATTATATTTCCTAAATTCTGAACCTCTCTTCTTTTTCCGTAAATAGATTTTACATCTTTTAATCCTTTTGTTGCATCATGTTTTCTTTGCCTCATCTTTTCTGCGGCTCCTGCTGTTGCTCCAACAACTAAAGCCTGCACAAGTCTTCTTGTACCCTCTTTAGCAAAAACACCACTTCCTGGAACAAGAGTAGACAATGCTGTCCCAATAAGCCCTGAGATAATACTTGTTGCAAGTTTGTTTTTACCTGCCTTTTCCTCCGAATCTTTAAATGCTTTATTTATTTCGCCAACAATATCGGAGCTGTGGTCTTGAAAGGACTTTCTTGCGCTAGCTTCCTTAGCTCTTCCTCTAGCCTTCCCTATTGGGTCAGCTGATGCCATTCTTGCTATGTCGTAAATTGATGCCATTTTCCCTCTCCTATTCTAACCAGTAATTTAATACTAAATTTTTAATTTTCATAATCGACCTATTGACTGTTAATCCAATCAATAATTTCATTAATTTTATCTAATAATTCTTTAACTAAAGTTCCATTTCTATTTTTATCTATTAATTCATCAAGTTCTTCTATAGTTTTGTCTATTTTATCCATTATGAACCATCCCATAATACAGTAGGATGACAATGAAAACTAGAGCCATCCCCACTTGTTATTTTTCTTAAAGTTATAAAAAACCAACCTCCCTGCGTTACAGATGTAGCATTAAAAGAAGTTAGTTCTTTTGTCATATTTCTTGAAGCACTACTAAAGTCAAAAGTTATAGTGCCAAGATGGTCGCAAGAAGCATTAGCGGTTGAGGCGTATGCTGTATCTAGAGTTAAAGGAGACACATACCAAAGAGCAACTTCTACATCACTATCTGCAGCTGCTCCTGTAGATTCTAAGTGTACCATAAGTTTGGTAACTGAGCCTGAGTAAGGGATTCTTCTAGCATATCTTTGCCATCTCCACATATTGTTTAAACTTGTTGTAGAATATCCACTTGAAGATAAATCTGTATTAATAGTAGACGAAACTCCAAACTCATCATGATGTTTTTCTGCATAGAAATAATTTTGAGTAGCTAAATTTGCACTATAGTAATACCAGTCCATCCAATATTTAATTGTCCCCCCTGCATTATCATCTACATACTTTTTAGTAGCTATCTCATAATCAGAGCCAGGCGTATAGTTTCCACCATTATCTTTAACATATACATTTCCACTTGCTGCATCTAAGGTTATGTCTCCATCTACATCTATTGTTAAGTGAGCAACTGATGTATCGGCGTCAAAAGTAGATATTTCTGAAGCACCCTCTGCGTTACATTGGATTCTAAAATAATCGCTTGTATTGCTAGTATTAAACATTGTAAATCTATTTGCAGTGAGTGCGTGATTTAAAGTACCGTCATCTAGAAAATTAAAACTCCCTGATGTAGAATCTAAAATTATAGCCCCATCAACATCTAATGTTAAATCGGCATCAGTTCCTGCATCATCAATAGTGCTTATAGTAGTTGACGCACTTGAACCTACTTCAATATTAAAATAATCAGCTGTGTCAGTCTGATTGAAAATTCTAAGTCTGTTTGAACTAAAAGTAGCCATATTAGTTCCTGAGTTCTTGAAATTTACTATACCATCTTCAGAGTCAATATGAATAGCCCCATCAACATCTAATGTTAGATTGGCATCAGTTCCTGCCGCATCAGTAGTGCTTATAGTTGAAGCTCCATTAGCTGCACAACTAAGGGATAAGTGGTCAGTTGTTGAAGCTCCGCCATTTTCATACAAATAAAGCCAAGAAGCAGAATGATGAATTTGAAATGCACTAAACATTGTGCCAGCATTTTTTAAGCCTATTCCATCGCTTACACCTGATAATACAGCATCAAGATTAATATCTCCATCAGCATCCAAGGTTAAATCTCCAAGAGTTGAATATATGTTTGGAAGTTTATATTTTTTAATTCTATCTACTTTTGATTTTGTTTCTTTTAATTGCTTTTCAATAAAATCAAACGACTCTCCAACCTTAACTCCATGCCACCTTCCATTTGCTTTTATATATAACTTGAATCCATCTGAGAGCCTTCTAAATGATATATCTCCTTCTGCACCTGACGAATTTGACGGTTTGCCTCTTCCAATAGTTGGGACCTTAGACTTTCTTGCCTCATTAAGCCTATCAATATTGGTTCTTCTTATACTCATTATTTAACTGGTTTTAATCTATATATTATAGTAATATCATTGATTTCAAAATCAGAAGGAACTGCGCCTACAATATATTTTGTAGTTGTGTGAACTGGAGTGTCTGTATAGCCATTATCATCTAAAGCAGCAAATTCAGCTATGTCAGTACCATTAGTATATGTTGTTATTTTTCTTATGTTATATCTTGCTGGGCCATCATATAATGAAATATTATAATTTGCAAAATCCACACTACTTGCAGCAGTCGAATCAAGCTCAAAAGAAGTTGTGCTAAATGTTCCACTACTTTCTCCATCATTGTTATGGTGAGGCCTATAACAAAGTGAAAGCTGAAAGCTTTTTACATTATTAATTGAAGAAGAAGGCTTAAGCTCTGCAACATTCCATGCACCACTTGAATCTACAAGACCTTTTTTGAGGGTGGTATCGTAGTCTGAGTTTTCTTGGAAGTCATTAAGTGTGGCGCTTCCATCAGTAGAATATTCCACTTGAACAGACGAATGTCCTGTGCACTTATAAGTGATGTATACCTTATATATTTTTTTTCTTACTGCTGGGCTCCCAAAGTCAAAGTCTTTTGATTTCCATAAAAGGCCAGCACCTTGGTTATCAGTATTATTATCTACTGTCGTATCTCCAATTCCTTTAGAGGTGTTTGACCATGCATAAAAATTAACCTCAGTATTATCTGTTGCATTTGAATAACCTAAAACCAAATCTTCTTTTATGTTTAAAAAATTTGTATAATAAGGAGCCGCAGTTGAATGGTAAGGAAAAAGCCCTCCAAGATTATAAGATTGGTATGCTTTTAAATCTAAATCATATATATACCAAAGACTAGCAAGACCTGCGATTATAGAAGGAGAGTATATAACACGATTACTTCTTACATCGAATCCTGCCATTTTAATTGTACTTCCTTCTGCTGCGTACCCATCAGCCTCCACATGTCTTGTAACATTTTGAATCTTCTCTCCATCAAAAATCCATAAACCTGTGCTATTTATCCACGCAAGGCCTGTATTTGTTTTGCATACTTGTCTAGGATGAGCTATTCCTGCATTTGAAAATTCACTTTCAAGAACGTCTGTTTCTCCTGCTGTATTTATTACATAAACCTTATCCTTTTTGAACTGAAAAAGTCTATCTCCAAATGATTCAAGTGCAGTTATTTCATCTCCATCCCCAACAGCAACATCAATGTAATTAGTCTCTGGAAACGTATCAAATTTATTAATAGGAGTTCTTATCATCCTGTCAGGATAAGTCCTTCCTCCTTGTTCAATATTTCCAATATATAATCTTCTTCCAACAAGTTGTGCGTGTTTATATCTTGCACTTATTATTGTTTTTTCTGTAAATAAATTTTCTGATAAGTAAGTATCAATTGGTCTATTTCTTACCGATATTCCTGTAGACTTTGTGGAGAGCTTTCCAGATGAGCTATAGTCCGAGGCTTGCTCAAGAACAATCTCACTATCATCTGCTGCAAACATTTGGTATGTTCCTTTAACAAAATTTACATGAGCAAAAAGTCTCCAATCTTTTGAGCCATCTCCAAAAGTAACATCTTTCATGTATATTTTAAATCCATTAATTCTTGGGTTCCACCCTTTATTACTTACTCCATGATTGTTTATAAATTTAATAACGCATGAAGGAGCAACTTTTTGAGCTGTCCAATCAACATAAGCGTCTGGGGAAAACTCTTCAACTGTATATATTGGGGCATCATCAGCATGAGTATCTTTTGTAGAACCGTTATACCCTCTTTCTACTGTAAGCGTGTTCGTGCTTATGCCTGTTACAAACATTTGCTCCGAGTCTATCATAACAACGGATGAATTTGACGTAAAAACACTTCCATCATCAACGTCTACCCCTGTCTCTGAATTGTCTAATGGCTCAGCCGCTAGATTTGAGGCATCTGTAGATGAGTTTGTTGATGCCGTTATATTGGTTCCATTAGCTATTAATGATTCTTGGTATTCTTGTCCTGGGCCATCATATGTGAAAGACATTCCAAAGTTCCATTTCTTGGCCAAGTCAGGATTTATTCCCTTCCCATCTTCTGCGCTTTTTGTTACTGTTAATACGAGTTCTTGAATCTTTGTTGAACCAGCAGCATTTGCTGCATCGACCTCTGTGGTTGTTGTTGCCGCATCATAAAAATAAAAAGCTGATGTGCTAATATAATTTATTTCTTTTATTCCATTATAGCTCGTTGTTCCAGTTATGCCTGTTATTTCTACCCAAGTTGTCCCTGAATTTATTATTGAACTTGTTGCATTACATCTAACGGTGCCAGGCTTATTGCCATCATAAACAACCCAATCTGCTACTGTAGACTCATTGCTTCCGCCAGTGTAATCTGTATCTGCATCGCCTGTCGCCCCCTCAATTTCAACTTGAAATTCCGTTGGACTTATAACTGAAATAACTTCGTGAGTGCCTAAAAGTCTGTGTAAATCTGATTCGGCTGCATTTGATATTACAATTTCATCACCAGTAACAAGTCCATGAATTTGGGATGTTGTTATTGAGGCAGTACCTACATCATCAACTGCCGTAACAGCTACTTTTGTAACTCCAAGGTCAGGCTCTCCAAATTTAAATTCTAGTACAACTTTTTCAGTTTGTGTCGGATAATCGTTTGTAACCGAACCTGATGATTGAGGGTCAAAAACTCTAAGTGATTGCTCTCCAGCTGTAACTAAACTTGTAGTATTNGTTGCTGTTGTTGTTTTGTGGTTATTTGGTGGTTGAGGTGTTTGAATATCCTCAATCCAAGTATTTATTGGGTCTGCGATTACACACTCAGAAAACCTTGTTTGTTTTATATGCCCATAAAACTTAGGGACATTAACAAAATATACTTTAGTACCATCAAAGTGGTCAACTGC
>JGI25128J35275_1000021_pt1 | contig 45011 bp, 57 predicted proteins | sample ETNvirenome_2_60_FD_35275 | JGI IMG/M metagenome (IMG submission 35275)
GTTTTACCATCTATTATTTGAACTATATGTACAGTAAAGTGACCATTATCAAAGTAATCTACAACTGCAAACGCATGGCTCCAGTTATGTCTTCTATTTAATAAAAAGCTGTTTGACTGTGCATCCATCTTTTTAAGACACCCAATAGACCAAGCTGATTTAACTCCATCTAAATGAGTGACACTTGTTTGTTGTAGGTCATGATAGTGACCGTACATTACATTCGCACCAAGTTTCATTAAATGATTCCTAGTGTGATGTACTCCTGAAAAGTGATGTCCATGATAGTAGTGTAGTTTACCTATCTTTAGATACTCACCTGCAGGATAGTATTTGTAACCTCTTTCCTTTAGTTTAATTGCTTTTGGAAAAGCCACAAAGTCGAGGTAAGGGTTTTCTTCGTGAAACCTGTTTAGCCAATCATCATGGTTGCCTTCACACATATATTTAGTTTTGCAACCTGCTTTGTCTAATGCTTCATCTACCTTATCTAACTCTTCATTTACCTCTTTTATTTCTTTTGTAACAAAAGGTAANTGATATTCTAAAGGTGGTCTTTTNTTCTTCTTCCATTGCCAATGAGATACACTTTCCCATTCGCCTACATCTCCTATATCTACATAGAAGTCTGGTTTGATAATAGCTATTGCTTGTAAAAAACAACTAATAGCTTTAGGGTCTGCTAAAGGAAAATGTTTATCTGGACATACAACTCCTCTTTTAACAACCCCCTTATCTAGTTTGGTCTTTCTTGGCATAAAGCCTCCATTGTATCATCGTTAACATCAATNAATAAATCATTAGCTTTGTCTAAGTACTTTTTTGTTTCTTCTTTGTCATATCGTAAAAANAACTCACTACAATTTAAACACTCCCAAAATAAAGCTTTATCATGTGCACCTATTATTTCTACTTCATCAACATCTATTGATAAACATGTAGGACATATAGGTGGTTTCTCAGGATATACTTTATCTTTTATGTCGTCTAATAGTTCCTTAATGTTAAAAGCTAATTCCACTATTTATCCATAGATTTTTTTAAAATTGCTTTTACTTTATTCCAGAGCAAATCATCCTTTACATCAGGAGTAGCTTTTACTGCTATATCTCCTACCCATATAAGGATACCTGCAAGTCCTCCCTTTTTCTTTACTTGTTTCTTAATTAAACTTGATACTATACTCATATCTTCTTTCCTGTAGCTTTACTTATCATGTTTTTAATAGTTGTCCATAACATATCATCATAAGGTGTTGGACTTAATGCAACTACCTTATCTATTACTAATACTCCTATTACAAACAATTCCCAGTTATTAGTTAATAATTCCATTTCTATTTCCTCTTCTTTTTATTTACTACCTTTGGACCATTACCATTTTTCTTTTTAGTACCATTCTTAGATTTAGATGGTCTACCTACTTTTGTACCGTATGTTCCTTTTCCCATTGGCATACTATGTTCTCCTTTTTTTATTACCAGTTCTTGCTCTTTCAACAGCTTTTACATCTATTTTTTTACCTTCTTTATATGCTTTAGCTGTTGCTAATATTTCTTTTGCCCTTGCTTTTGGATTATCAGAACCCTCTAAATATTTACTAGGTACGCCATGCCTATAGTTTTGTGTTTTTTTGCCACCAACATCCTTTAATGCTTTATCTAATCTATTCATATATAAAAATAATCCTCCTAAAGAACTCATGCCCTTAAATCTGTATCGTGTTTTCTACTACCTCTTATATAAGAGTTAACTCTACCCATAGCCCATGCAGCCATAGGTACGTTTCTACTGCCACTAGATAAGTATGCAGCTTGACCTCTTTTATAAACTTTTTTTAATGTAGCTAAAGATATGCCAGAAGACTTAGCTTTTTTAGCTAATGCAGACATACTTGCTCCACCTTTTTTCTTAGCCATTAGAATATCCTCCATCCCATCGCATCTTGTATCTCAATATTTTTATTAATTGTATTTCTCATATCACTATAACTATTTACTTTTTTAATTGTTTCAAATTGTTCATGTGTATAACACCATTGTTGTGTAGAGTCCTGACTAAATAAAATGTATTTCCTATAGTCATGTATTTTATTATCCTGGTCTTTTATTAGGTTGCTTTGACTAGTACATCCAGTAAACATCATAGAAGTAACCAGAGCAAGAAGGCTACTAAGCAAGATACTAACAAACGTGCCAGCCCCCTTAAGCCACGATACCTTTTTCTCAAGGATACGTTGGTTACCATCCATTCGTCCAAGATTTTCCTTAATCCATTTGACATCTGTTTTTAGCTCAGATAAGTCTGAGCTTATCCCATCACGCCACTGATTTTCCTGAACGCTCATAATATCTTTCTTTATCTAAAAATACAAACGTTACATTCTTTGGTGTAGTTGTGTATTTTATATTGTTCTTTATAATCTTAATAGTTTTCATGCTATTATGTCCCTGATTTTCTTCTTTGTTTACTACCACGCCCATTGCCTAGTTTTGCTTCTATGTAATTAAGCTGGTCAGTAACTTCATCATTTAACTCTTTAAACTCATTTTTCATATCATTCTTAGCATCAATAAGTTTAATTATAATACTTTGTAGATTATCAATCTTCTTAGTTAACTCACCAGTCATCCATTTAAATACACCAAATAGAAGTACTGCAGCAAGACCTGCAAACCCTAACTCTGCTATGCCTTCAAACCCTTGCATTACTTTTTCTTCTTTTCATCTTTACAACAGTCTTCATCACAACAACTATCTCCACATTCTTTTATATATGATTGTGTTACTTCCATAGCTCCTTCTAATCTAACTTTAGCAGTAAGTAACTGGTCTATATTAGATACCAATTGCTTATATGTTGTTTGTTGCTCTGCTAGTTTTTCTTTAAAATTAATTCCCATCTTATCTCCTCATTGATATTATTCTATTTAACTGATATACTTTGTCTTGTAGTTTCATTATTTCTGCTTCGTGCTGTGCAACAATTGTTTCTAAAAATCTAATTGAAGTGTTTTGAATATGGTCTGAGCTTATAGGAGCATCTTGTGATGCTAACATATCAGATTGTATTTTTTCAATATGCATTGTGTTATTACTTGATGTTGTTTCTAAAAAACTAATCCTACTATCTAACTGACTATAACCCCATACACCTAATACTATTGCACTAAGTATTTGTATAAGAAAACTTAAACTAAAACTTACTCCTGAGTTTTCTTGTATTTTAGCCACTACTCTACTTCCTTAGTATCAGGATTAAAATTTTTACCTACTAATTCAAACTGAGATTCCCAATCATCTATTGTATCTTTTGCTAAATCAAATGCTTCTGAAACAATATTATTCTTTGATTTACTACCTGTTGTTACAAGTTTATCAACTGCGAGTTTATTACCTTGAGCATCTGTAACAAAAAAACCAACTCTTGTTTTTGAAGAATCGTCAGTATCTGTTTCATAACTTTTAATTACATATGTTAAACTCATTCTTTACTCCTTTATATAACAGCTGCTTGACCCGCACCTACTACCATAATTTTAAATGTTCTTGTACCACCTGTTTTGTTTTCAAATGTTATTGTATGACTTGAATTAGATTTATAAACATTGATACCTCCATCAGTACCAGAACTACCTGCATAAAAGTGCCAAGCTGGGTTAGAGCCTCCAATAGGATTATCTTGCGTAACAAGTTTTGTTGGTCCGTGGTAATTCGCAGTATAGATTGCTCCAGCACCATTGCTTCTTTCATAAACATAAATGTGACATATTGCTCCTTCTCCTGCTCCTGCAATAGAAACTGTTGTATCATCTGCAACTGAAATAGTATTTGCACCAATTCTACCAACTCCTGTTGATGTCATAAATATACCATCACCAACTTCATTAATTGCAAGCCTACTATAATCTCCTAAGTTTGCATATGATGGACCAACATTTGAACCAGTTGTTATTCTAAATATATTTTCATTATCTCTAACACCTAAATTAGCAACTTGATTACTATTATTGTTTCTTGAAAGAGTTACTGCTGAAACAGAATCTCCATCACTACTTTCAGAAATCACTGATAGAAGAGCATTCCCAGAATTTTGAATAGTTTCTGCAGTGGTTGTTATTGTACCGTCTATATCTGCAGCACCTGATATATCTAAGCTTGTAGCTTCTATTTCACCACTAGCTTTAAATATTACATTATCACCACCTGATACTTCAAATATAATTTGATTATCTGTACCAAATTTTATAAGGTTATCATCATCTCTACCTACAACTAAACTAGTATTTTTTATTGACTCAATACCAGTTTGAGCTGCACCAATAGTAGCAGATACAGTTTGCCAACTGCAAGTGCCATCACCATCTGCTCTTAAGTATTTAGTATCAGCTTCATTACTATTAGTAGTAGACAATACATTAACACCTTCTAAGTCTCCCATTTGTGCTAATTGTTTCCAGGTAGCCATTAGATAATACTATCACTTTCTTTCTCTAGTAATTGAGAATGTACTTCTTTTAATTTTAATAAGGTACTCATACCTTGTTCAATATCTTTACCTCTCATAGGTGCATCTAAAAATATTCTAAGTAACAACTCAGTATCTTTTATAGTAAAGCGTGCTTGTTTTTGCTTTTCTACAAGTTTACCATCTGTTATAATACCCATTATTTTTTCTTCTTTCCTCTAGGTTTACTATTAACTTTCTTTGCTTTCTTTAAAATTGCTTGTTGCAATTTTTTTGGTAACGTTTTTTGTTTAGCTGTTAATGCCATTATGTTTCTCCTTAAGCAGTTCTAATATAAAGTTTATCGTCTCCAGTATCATAGTGAAAAGTACCAACACCTGCAGCATTATTAGTTGGAGCTGTTGAATTAGTAGAAAACTCCATAACAGCTATAGGAAACTCAACATGATTACTTGTCATTGCATTTCTTACATGCCATCCTGTTAATCCTGTTGCAGTACCAGCACCATCAGTGTTACCTGCACCTTGGTCTTTTATCCAAGCTAATTCTGCTGTATCTGCTCCTGTAGCACTAGTATATATATTTACACCAGCACCATTACCAGTTGTAGTTGTTGGAGAACCTACTTTTGCTAATACTACTGTAGCATCTTCTACTTCTAATGTTGCAGTATTTAATGTAGTTGTATCTCCTGATACAGTTAAATCACCTGCTACTGTTACATCTGCACCAGATAAAGTAATAGCTGTAGTACCATCACTAGCTTTAATATCATTTCCATTTACTCTAACATCACCACCTACTGTTAAATCACCTGTTGTTGTAATAGTATCTATATAAGCATCTTTCCATCTTACACCTGTAGTACCTAAATCAACATCACTATCAGCTTGTGGTCCAAATATATTATCAGCTACATATACTTGTTCAACATTATTAGCATAAAAATGTATTTCATTNGCTGTTTCAAAATCTANTTTAGTTTCATTATCTTCACCAATCTTTATATCTGTCGCTAATAGTGAAGTTATGCCTGTTTGTGCTGCATCTATAGATATTACTGCACTTGATGCAGATAATCCTGTACCAGCAAATAAAGTAGCTATATCATCTATAGATTCTTTTTTAGATGGGTCACCAGTAGCTCCTTCATCAGAGAAAGCTATTTGGTCGCCACTAGCTATAGCTGCTGCTGTTAAACCATTAATATCAAATTCTAATGTTACACCTGCAGTTTCTGAACCAGAGTTAGCTACTGTTATTCCACCAGTACCTGAATCTGCTACAGTTGCTACATAATTACCTGTTGTATCAGTACCTAATGCTACTGAGTTTGCTTGAATAGTTGCTGAACCTGTTACATTGCCAGAGCCATCAAATGAGGCAGAAGTCCATACAACATCTCCTGTCATACCTATAGTTCTACCATTGGCTAAAGCAGTTGCAGTTGCAGCATTACCTGTAGTAGCTTGAGCTATAGTATTACTACTAGACTCTGTTACTATTTTTTTCCATGTTGCCATTGTTGCCTTCCTTTACGAGCTTTGACCTAAATAAATGCTTGTACCGTCAAAATACAAACCACCTGTTACTGCTGTAGGTGTAGAACCTTGAGTCTTAAACTTTAATACACCTGCATAATCTATAGAAAACACTTCTGTAGAATTGTTGTCTAATTCAAAAATATTACCTGATGATAGTGCTGGACTATTATATGTTAGTTTACTTCCTTCTATAAAGTTATCTAACTTATCTAAATCTAATAGCTCTACATCAGCTGAACCTGAATCATAATAAAATTTGTTATCTGATTTTCTAAATACTAAACTTGTATATACATCCTTAATTAAATTTGGTGATGATAAACTGCCTGCCATAATATCTCCTATATATACGTAGGTGAGTAAGTTGGAGCTGTAACAGTAACAGCTGTAAATGTTGGAGCACCTTGTTGTGACTGGTCTGTTTTACTTGGGTTATTTTGTTGTGATATTGCAGTAAAGGTTGGTGCAGATTGTTGTGCTACATTAGTAAATGTAGGGTCACTTTGTTGTGATATGGCTGTATAATTACCTATGATTGTTTCATCAAATGTTACAGCATACTCTGTCATAACATTAGAATTAAAAGGTAATCCTAACAAGTCAAAGCTTGTATCTCCAAAACCCCCTCTTGTCCATTGTAACATAGGCATTAGTAATCTGTAGGACTTATTTGTTTAATTGTAGATGTCCTTCCTCTATATGCAAACTTACGACCTCTTCTAACTCCAGCTTCGTACTTTTGTTCAAAATATTGTGCTTGTCCTAAACCATTAGGTTTTAATTCATAACCCATAGCAATAGCTTTTTCTACTAAATGTTGATGAAATTGACTTGGCATTTCATGGGTTTCAGATTCCCATGTTGTAGCATTAACACTAGGTAAAGTATAATGTGCTGCTTTTTTATAGTAGTATAGATATACATCTCTTGCATCTTCAGGAGATGTAAACTCATCATTATTTCTTGTTGCTACAGGATTATATTTTGCAATACCTATGCCATCACGTTCTATCCAATAAACCCATCTAGATTGTTGCCAAGTTACTTGGTCATTACCACCTGTTGTAATTGTTGTTAATGCCATTATGTTATATCCCTTATTGTTGGTCTACCAACTAATCTTGGTATTGCTTCTAATTCACCTTCATCATTAGTATAATCTACTGCTCTTATTTCTAATATGCTACCATCTAGCCCATAATATCTTTGATTAGCAACTGTTGTAAATTTTGTTGCACTATCTAATAATCTTGTTCTTGCTGTATAATCGTCTGATGCTCTATTCAACATCTTAATAATTTCTTGTGGTCCTAATTCAGGATGATGTTGTTGTACTAGCTCTACCATTTCTTTACCTGTCATTTTCTATCTCCTGCATATGCACTATCGTTAGCAACAGTTACACCTTGATATGGTGCCCAACACTCTTCATACATTCCTTTTACATAAGCTAATTGTCCTGATGTCCAATTATATTCTGTAATTAATTTTTTCTCTCTTACAGCCCATTTGTCCATATGTTTCTGAGCTCTATTTAATTCAGTAGTAATAGCACTTAGTGATGCAGATACCATTTCTGTATCTTCATTAGTTATAAAATCATGCACTGATGCATTTACATTTGCAAGATTATCGTCATCTTCCATCAGTCTTTTTGCTTTTGTTAAAGCACCTGCAGCGTCTGTAGTTATTTCTGTTTCTAAAGATGCTAATGTTGTTTCAGTAAGTTTAATTAGTTTAGCATGCAATACATTCATTGATGCCCAAAGAACAACATGTTTATAAAACTCTACTGGAAAATTGCTTATAGTTTCTGCAGAATTATTTACAGTACCATAATCTACTACTACGATAGAAGCTGGTTGGTCTGATGTTGGTGCTGGTAGTATATATACTTTGTTATTATCTACATAATAAACAGGTGCTGTAGTAGGTGCAAAATAAATACTACTTGTATCTGCTGATTGATTTTTTTGATTTAAAGGAATAAGCCTTGCCTCATGTAAATCTGTACCAGTATCTACTGCATCTCGTTCTACATATAATACTCTACCACTACCAATCTCAAAGCCACTACTACCAGTTAATGAATTTGTTGATGAAAATCTGTATAATAAATCTGGTGATAATGCACCAGCTCTAGCTATAATAGATTTAACTCCATCATTTAACCAAGTTGTAATCTGGTCATCAAAACCAGTTACACTTCCAGTATAGTGCTGTATTTGACTACTAAAACTCATCTACCTTGCTTTGTGTATACACCTCTTGTTACTTTAGGTGCTTGTTTTTTAACTTCTTTTTTTACTTCTTTTTTGGCTTTTTTGACTACTTTTTCTACTTTCATTACTACTTCCTTTTGTATTTAATGTACGTCTACTATTGTTATTTACTTCTTCAGTCCCTGACTGCCAAGGACCACCAATACTTACACTAGTAACAATCTTTGACATTAGTCTTTCTGTATAGTGATTTTCATTCTTAATACAGTTGTTGCACTTGCTACATAGTTTCCACCGCTTCTATTTATAGCTGATGCATAAATGCTTTTACTATCACTTTCACTTTGTATTCCTAAGTCAATATTGCTTTTACTTCCTAAGCTTGCATCGGCTAAATCTGTATAATCTCCTGCAACTATCTTTACTACACCAAGCATATTTACTAATGCTGAATCTAAGTCTGCAACATCTTCACCTACCGCTTTTCCTTCGTCATCAGTAATTGCAGTATTATCTGAACTAAACACAATGTCCATTGCAGGTCCAGTTGTAGTTTGGTCAAGTATTGTAATTGATTTAATTAATCCTGAACCACCATTCATAGAAGTTGCATAAGGTATTTCTATAGCTTTAGCAAAAACTTTATTATCACCAATAGTTTCTGCATCAGTTGTTAGCGTTACAGTAATTACATCTAATACCTGTTTACCAAGCCTTTCTTTCTCTGTAAACTGATTTATAATTGTTTCTGCCATTTCTTTCTTTCCTAATTATTAGCATAAGGGGTAGAGTTAACTACCCCATATACTAGGTTAACAATCTTAAGCGAACTTAAGAATAGTGTGAGTTTCTGGTAGATTGACTTCTAAACCTGCTTCGGTTATAATCATATCTTTTCTACCATCAACGTTGTTATTCTGAACATTAGTAATAACATGAGTATCTCTTGATATTCCATTACCAGCTAATGGTCTGTAAGCAACGTTCTTAAGGTCAATCATGACTGCATAATTTTCCCAAGGTCCTCTAAATAATGGCTCCATAACAAAAGCTAANTTACCATAAATAGTATTAATAGCTGTAATGTTATGACCAAAAGAACCTTTAAGATTCTGTATGTCAGCTGTGAAACCATTGCTTCCACCACTAGTTGTAACTGTGTGTCCTAATGCTGCGTTGTTACCCATGAAAGAGTTAGCACCTAGCTTATTCATCCAGGACATAACTTTTCTTGAAGCAAGAACTAGCTTAGTTCCACTGTTACCTGATTCTGGAGAGAACACATCTTCCAATGCATCAATGAAATCATCGTATGCAGATGAAGCATATGTAAAAGATTTTACACTACCATAAGCTTCTGTGAAAGGAAGAATACCCCATGTTCTTCTGATTGGTCCTGTTGATGTAGAATCATCAGAGCCAATACCAAATAACATAGCGTGTTCCATATCCATTTTATGTTCCATCAACTTTTCAGCATATACACGCTTGTACTCATTAGCAGTACCTCTATAACGTGTAGCTAAAGCTGTTCCAGAGAATAAAGGAACTGCAGTTTTAAAAATCTGTGCATATCCTTCTCTGTCAAAGAACTCATCTTTCCAACCTTCTGGGTCAGTTCCACCCTCAGCAAATGCTGAACCGACAATCTGCCAGTTTGCATTGTCTCTAAGAATAATCTTAGAACTATCTGCTGGTGTAATGGCTCCTGCATTAGTGCCGTCTGGTGCATAATAAACTGCTTTAAACTCTAAGTTTACAACAGTGTATGCACTATTAGATACATCAGGTGTGCCATCTACTATAAAATATGCAACTGCAGCAGTCTCACTGCCTGCACCTGCATCACTACCGTTTGCATCATACTCTGCTGTGATAGCAATTACTTGTCTATCTAGCAAAAACTCTGGTCTAACAGCAGTTGTTACCGTTCTTCCATATTTATCATAAGGCACATCTAAACGTACGCTTGCAGTATCTGCAACAGCACCGCTTGAAAAAGCAGCAGTTGTCTTAGCTTGTGCAATATTACCGTTACGTCTTTGATATTGATGACGCTGTTCTAAAAATTTAAAAACTGGGTCATCAGTTGGCTTTTTGGCTACCTTGGATAAATATGTAAAAAACGGAGATTGTTGTGGTGCTAACTCTGCAATTCTTTCTCCAAAGTTGAACATTCTTCTTGAATGGTCAATAGAGCTAGATTGCATTGTACCACCTGGCGAAATACTATATTGATTAGCCATGTGTAATAATCCCCTATTTTAATTCAATAATCATTAGATAATATTAAATCTATCATTATCAGCGATTATTGAGTCCATTAGTTTATCTCCTGCACTCTTCTGTTCCACGTTAGTGTTTTGAGAAGGCAGGACGCCCATAGAACTTGGGATAGATTGTGCTTTCCTGGTCTGCTGAAATGCAGCACTTGGTGCTGGTTGAGCAGCAGGTTGTACGCTCTGTCCTTTGTTCAATTGAAATAACCTCCAAGTATTTTCAAAGCTCATAGACTGAGGGTCAGACATCATCTTAACATAATCATTAAACTCTTGGTCAGAAGCATTAAACTGTTGACGTGCTTGATTTCTCATTTGTGTCATTTGTTCTTGTTCTCTTGCTTGCTGTTCTTGAGCTTCACGATATTTAGTTTGACTTGTTTGCATCTCTTGTCTTTCAGATTGAATCAATGCCATATTGTATTCTCGCTCTAAACGATTATACTCATCCATATCATCTCTCCAAGCTTCAACTGCATTTTGATATTGTGCACTTTCACTTGAAGGGTCTGTATAAGCTTCTTCTCTATTAAAACTTAAAGGTCTTTGTGGTTTATCTGGAGGAGGTGGAAACTCTTCTTGTTCTGCTGTCTGCTCTTGTTGCTGAGGTTGTGCATTCCCCTGCATTAAAGCAGTAAGTTGATTAGTAAGAACTTCATTAGTTTTTTTAACACTATCTAATTCATTCTTTCTTTTGTCAGCTTCACTCTGCCAATAGTTATATCGCACTTCTTCATTATTAGCTTGAGGAGCAGTTTGAGAGTTTGCTTCTTCCGTACTTGCCACGGGTTCGGGTGAGTCTGTCACCGCTTCTGGTTCTGGAAATATGTCTACACCTTGTAAACTTCTATCACTTCCACCCAGAATATCGTCTATAGCTTCAGTATCCATATTGGGGGTGCCAAATTCTGCAGGCATACCTTGTTCAGGTGCTGGTTGTTCTTGGGTCCCTTGATTCTGTACTATTTGTTCGTCAGCCATTGTGACTCCTTATTCTTGATTGCCCATTGGTCCTTGGGGTAAATCACTTGTTACTTGTTTTAATTCTTCAGGACTTAGTTCTCTTGCTTCCTTCTGAATTTGACCTGTTGCGTCATTAAGGCGTTTCTCAAAGACTGTTCCTGCAGCTCTTGCTTTAGCAGAAGTAGAGTCTAGTTGAGCCTTAAATTTTTCTATTTCGGCACGTTGACGTGCATGATATACTTCTCTTTCTCTTGTTTGTATATCACCTTCTAATTCTTTTATCTTCTTTGTTGCACCTTCTAATTGTTGTTGTAACTTACCAACCATNTCAGTTCTTTGTAGTACCCCTTCCATATCAAAGACTTCTGTTTTCTTTAATACTTCTTTCCTATCAATAATACCATTNTTATACGCATCCATATACATTTCAAGTTCTGCNTATCTATTGGTTGGTAAAGTAGAACCAGCCACAACAACCACATCATATTTCCCAACTCCAATCTCATTTACAATACCTATCTCTTTACTATTATCATCATATAATCTTTGGTTAATTACAAACTCACTCATAGAATTATTAGGTTGTACCAAACGTATTACTTTTTCTTCTGTATATAATTGTTGTGCAAAATCTATGCATACATGTGCACACCTTTTTAAACCACTTTCTATATCTGATTGCTTAGACTTCATTTTACGTTGACCAAACTCATCTAAAGATATAGTAGCTTTATATGTTTGTGGTGCTGCTTGTGCATTACCCATCATCATCTCATATAAACCTAATTGATGGTCTATATCATTCTTAGCTTCTTTTTCATTAGCATATAATTCATTAGGTAATGGTGTTGGTGCTACTTGTTGAGGTGGTCCTTGGTCAAAATCTACCTCTATTGCTACACCTGGTTGTGACCATTTAGTTTCAAACTCTCTCATATCAACAGAGCCTGATGGTATTAAAATTTTTTGATTTGTACTAGTAGTTGCATGTGCTATAATTAATGACCTAGTTTTATTAATATACTCTTGTAAACCTTTTACCATTCTAACATCAGATGTAGGATAAGGTGTTCTAGTATGTATATTCATAAAGAATACTATAGGATAATGTTCTGTAGGTAGCATTCTTTCATATATAAGTTGGTCACCCATAATAACACAAACATGAACTCTAGTTGTAGGTACAATAACATACTCTATAAACTCCTGTTCTATTAACTCAGCGTTAGTAAATTGTTGCATCTCAGGTAACTTAGGCTGTTGTTCTTCTGGTATACCTTGTGATTTAGCTTGTTCTAATGTTTGTGCATATTGTTGCTGTAATGTTTGCATTATAGAATTAGCTGTTTCTGCATCATCTATAAAATTACCTTGTATTAACCATACTGATTGGTTTAAATACTCTTCAAAATCTTCTTTTTCTAATAATTTTTCTTTGCCATTAAATCTTTGAAAGATTCTATAGTGGTCTACTATCTCTTTATAATATCTTTCATATCCTCTAATATAGTCATTACTATTACCACCATATCCTATATATGTAGATGTCCTTTGGTCTTCTGGAAATGACAACTCACCATCATCTTGTCTTAATGTATCAGGTCTATCGCTTCTAAAGTTTTCTGTAGTTGCATTGTTAATAGCTTTCTTATACATAGGAAACAATGCTTCAGCTTGAGCTTTTGTATATAAACGTGATATAATAATATTTTCTGCATCATCACAAAACTTATCTCTTGAGTTTGGGTCAATATAAACATCTAACGGGTCGATATCCTTAACCTTTACATCGCCCTTACCCATATCAGACATTGGGTCTTGATATGCAAGTAAACAGCCCATACCAGTAGTATAATAATCATCAACAGCGGTTCGAAGGCAATCGTCCCCGTTAGAATTTTGCCATACATATTCAAGTATACCATTCATTACTTGTGCTACTTTATTGTCACTATCTTCTCTTGGAGAAACTCTAAACGAAGGCTTTGATGATGTTAACATGGCTTTTGCAGATTCTACAGCAGGATGGATTCTATTTACCACAACTGCTGCTTGTCCACGTTCTTCTAAACGTATTCTTTGTTCCTTAGTCCATTGACGCCCTAAGCGAAATTCCTTGTCTTCTTGTGCGTGCTCTGCCCATATTTCTCTTTTATCAGAATATGTTTTAAAGATATCGTGAGTATCTTGTACTTTTGCCTTTTGTGATTTGGGTTTTTTTGTATATGCCATGATATAATTCTGTGCGTAATTTAGTTACTACATAGTCATCCAGTCAAGGACTTTTTTTGTAACTGTTCGATTTTGTTTTGGACCTATAGTTTTTACCCTACAAGGCACTGCTTTATCTAGTGCAATCCATATAGCATCTAATATATCATCATTNTTTCCTCTTGGATAAGACAGAAACTCTTGTTGTGCAGATATATCAGATGGTCTAAAAAAGAACTGTTTCTTTGCTAACATAGGAACTAAACTAATTAACCTTTCTGATTTACGTGTTCTTGGTTTTACACCCTTTTCTAATCCAGGTATGTATAAATTTTCTTTCATCATTAATGCTTTTGTNCTATCTCTTAATGCTTCTTGATATGCAACTGTCTCAATTTTCATTCTCTTTGGTCTGTACTTCTTATAAAATTCGATAATTTTGCTAGGTTGCTCCGCAGGAGATACCCTGTCTCGTAATATATCCACAATGTACCTGTTATTATCATTGTCAATAGCAATGACAGCAATAACAAAATAGTCTGCCCTACGACTAAGACTACTAGCGGGGTCAATCCCACAATAGATTTCAACTGGTTTAACATCTTCACCACTCCCTGTTTTTTTAACTAAAAGATTTTGTCCTTCTCTGCGTTCATAATCATAGTGATGTAACTGTATATAGTGTGGTTTNAATGGTGCATCATCAGGTGATTGAGCTATATTCATGTATTCTTGNTAGAAACCATTAAGATTACCTACACTTTCAAATTCTTTTTTAATCTGTAATATTCTTTCTTTTGGAAATCTAGACTCCCATATAGGTTTTTCATCCTCATCCCATATAGAATACCACAATGTTTTCCAGGCATCTGACTCTTTTGCCCAGCATAAAAAACAATCTTCACTAATAACTGTACCTATCATTACTACTCTACCATCATCTGACAAAGAAGGTATCACAGCTTCTGTCATCCACTTTCTATTTTTACTTCTTGCTTCTGGTGTAGATGCATTTAACTCTGATTCAAAGTCATCTACTATAATTAAGTTAGGTCTTGTATCTCCCTGTATAAAACCTCTAACTCTTTGTCCTGTACCTACAGCTACTATTCTTGCACCATTGTTAAGAACTACATCTGTTCCTGTCCATCTAGCTGCAGTATTGCTTCCTTTATCACCATACAGCTTTTTATATATCTCACTATGGTCTAAATGATATTTTATACGAGATAAGAAGTTTATGCTTTGTGCTTGTGATTCTGAAACAATAACAATAAACAGGTCTTCATCTGGCTGTTTAAAGGTAATTTTATATAATGGTAGTATAAGACTAGCTACAGTAGATTTAGCTGTACCTCTAGGTGCTGCTACCATAACACGCCTATATTCTTCATTTAATAGTGTTTTATATATCTCTTGATGAAAATCAGGTACAGCACGTGTAAGTGCTTTAGGAAAACATACTTTACCAAACTTACCCATATTACGGGCTAATTCTAATCCTTGTTGTATTAACTTATATTTTTCTTCGCCATCAAGACTCATTAGTTATATTACCTTCTGCTTCTTGAGATGTACCTTTTATCTTAAGTATCTCTCCAAGCATCTTTGTATCAAATACACCTTCTACCTGTTCTTGTTTTAGCTTTACCTTTTCATCTCTAGCCCAACCTTTGTANTGTGACAAGTCTTGTANTATTCCACGNCTTATCTTAATACTTTCTACCTTATTATTTGTACCTAGTTCTACAGCGTCTCTTTCTAATTCATTCCATTTCTCTGCAAGNCTTTCATCTGTAATACCATGTTTAGCTAGCATCTCTATTTTTTCTTTACTCACTGCTACTTTAAACTCCTTTGTTCTAGTCATTCTTGTCCATTTATCTTTTTCAGAAATTGTTTTAGGCTCTATAACTTCTTTTATTGCTTTAGTTACAGGCATTTTACGTGCNACNAANCCAATAATTTCTTTCATTTTAGATGTACGTGTTAGATTGCTCATATAAGATTTACCATTTGTTTCATGTATGCTTACTCTACCCTTGCTTTTAAACTCTTTAGAGTTAGACCATACAGTTCCAACAGGATATCTTAAGTACATAGCCTTTTTTAATTGCTTAGAAGAATAACACTCAGATACATAATTATCATCTGTTATGCCCCATTCGCCTTCTCTGGCTTCGTTCCAGGGTTTATACTCTATATTATTAGTATCTGCTTCCTCTTTTGTATATACCTTGTACGTTTTAGAACCTGTTTTATGATTTATAGTTACTTCGTACATAATGATTTGCCACCACCCACCCTACCTACGTCTAGGTCAGTCAGAGGAGAGACTTATTTCTTTAGCTCGAAATGAGGTAAATCGTCAAAATTATTGTCTTTAGTCTGAGTATCCATGTCCCAGTCTCCACCCCAACGTATTTTTATACCCATACTACTAGCTATACCTATTACATAACCAGCAAAGTAGTGAAACCTATCTCTATCGTTCCAATCAATAGGATAAGGTGCTACATCTACTGCATTGCTAGGGGTTGCATTATGTTTGCCTTTTGGGTACTTTAATTTACTTTTACCTTCATCAAATAGCTTATTCTGTCTTTCCTTGCTTCTATGTCCTTCAATGACTGTACAGTCAAAGTTTTTTACTACTTCCTCAAATAATTTAATTAAATCAGGGTGTGCAGTATATAAATTNTTTCTAGACCTTGCTCCAAACTTAGGCATTATCTCTTCTCCTTTATACTATAATAAGCTTTATCATANGCATCATCTGTTTGTTGTAGTTTACTAGCTTCTGCTATTGGCTTTACAGTTCTATCTACTGTATAATCAAAACAATCTTCGCAAATATACATCTCTTCCATTTTTAATTGTGCATTACATTCTACACAATGATTGGGAGCTGGGGTAAAGTTCTCTAACTGCATCTACATCTCCACTTTCTTAAGGCTTTATTAATTCTTGAGTTGGGGTCATTAGCTGTTTTAGCACTTGTAAGCCTTTTTTTCATGCCACACATACGGGCACAAAAAGATTTACGCCTGCTAGCATCTTTTCCTGTAGGATTTTTCTTTGTAACTGCCATTTTTAGCTTAGAACCAGGGTTTGCAGCCCTATAACTAGCTATACCCTTGCGGTTTAACCCGCCTTCTGGGTTTTTACCCTCTTTTCTTTGCCATGCTGGACTTTTTGCCATGCAGTTTTCCTTTGTAAGTTGCGTTATACCAGTCAGTTACAGCTTCATAGAGCTCTCTACGCCTTTTATCCATGTAAAAACCTTGTATTTTACTGACGTCAGACCAGAGTTTGCCGCTATTTAATGAAAAATCTTTGTTTAAGTATTTACTAAACTTGAGTTCCATACTAAATTTTGTTCTAAATGTTACCTATCCTTGTTAACTTATATAATAATATAATTTATAACCGCTTTTTTTAAAAATCAACTAAAAAAAAAATTAGCCTAACTCCTTTAAAATAGACTATATAGAGCATACCACACCCTTTTAGACTTTGGTTGAAAATCAAGTGGGAAGCAAATCCCAATTTTTTATGTAGATTGTGAATACGCAGTATACATTGCACCCCACCCATCGAAAATCACGGCTATGGGGACATAGGTCCGTTGATTATTCTTCTGTGTGGTTGGTGCGTCCCCCACAACCTTGGGAAAGGTTTGCTAATACTTAGTATCAAACCTATATATCTTCTAACTAACTAAAGGAGGCTTGTATGCCTACAACTAAATTCTCTATCAAAAATTCTCAAGTGTTTGATACACGTGGTCCTGTCGTTGACAGGAACGGTGCTCCTAAATACACAACTAGCGTTGTGTTATTCGCGGACACCGCAGACCATCCTTGGAAACCTACAGTTCCTACGGAGGTCTTAGCTGATGTAATCAGCAGGAGTGGTAGCAGAGCTACTCTCGCTGATAACGTATCAGAGTATAGACTAGACTCTAAGAGCGTAAAGTCTAACGCTGAACGTTCAAGTACATCAGCAGTGTATAGACCTGTCACCCCGCCTGTGGCGTGTAGTGACTTATAGTCTATACCACACGTGTAAGGGACGTGTAGTAGCAAAGCTACTACGCGTTTATTCCCTTACATCGTGTATCTTAAATGGTGTTACACTGTCGTGTAACTCATATTTTATTATATGCTACATTGGAAAAGGAAGCGGTTTTTAGTAACAATAGAAAAGGGGATAGTTAATTATGCAAGAAAGTATAATGATGATGTTAATGTGGTTAATGGGTTTATTTGGAGGTATGATATATAAACACTTTCAAGTAAACAAATTACGTGGAAAAGTAAAACGCTATAAAGCAGAAAGTAAACACTATAAAGGTCAAGTTTATTATTTAGAACAAGATGCTGATAAGTTAGTTGATGAAATAATAAAGTATCAGAAATATCTTATAGAAGAATATGGTACAGATGTAAAGTTTATAGAAGGTGGTACAGAAATTACTTATGTAAATAAGGAGGAAAAGTGAATAAAGAAATAGTAACGTGGATAATAGCATCGTTTATAGGGGTGATGCTGTGAAATGTCCATATAGATATAAGTATGAGCTCATAGCGTGGGCTCGTACTTATACAAATATACCTATAAAAAAGATTAGAAGAATGACTAAAAAACAATTATACGCAGTATTCTATTCTTATTAAATTTATTTTTTTGTTAGAGGGAAGACCTCTCTTTCAAACAAAATAAATGTTAAAATTTATACGGGTGAGTCTGTCGTGCTTAAATGTAATAATCCCCTTATTACAGAAACCTCAACGTAACCACGCCCAAAGCACTGGATTATTTTACAGTAGTATGGTACTAAACTGTGGCAGACTCATAAATTTAAAATTACCTAAATGCTTATTAACTCTTAGAAAGGTCCAAGTATAATAATATAATAATAAATTCCATTTTGGAAACAGGCACTCGTTTCCGTTTAGAATATTATATCCTTTTACAGGCTTTATGTAAGACTATAGTTATCGCTAGAACCCTTTGGTTTGTCCCGCGAAATAAACCGATAACCATAAGTATTTAGGTAATAATTTTTTAATAACATAATAACAGGAGGATAAGTGATGGATAAAGATGGACATAAAAATAGACATATGGGCAGAAGTGCATTAGTTTTATTTTATCATTGGCTGATACAGGAAGGAAGAGTAAAGCCAAAAGGTGCAGCATACAGACGCATGGTGGACATACAAAGAGGTGATAAAGTACAAGCACAATGGCTTAATATTAAAAAGGATTTAGAAAATGAAATTTAAATTCGTAAATGAAAATAAAAACAATAATAAAAAAATTATGGATTACATACAAAACAGACTCGACATAGGCAACGTGAAGTTCAAACAAGAAATGCCTATCGGTAAGTTTACATTAGATGATGCGTTAGAAGAATGCACTGACTTATCATTGTATCTTACATCCATAATATTAGGCATTCAGAAAGGGGAATACGTGAAAACATATGGTTTCAATAAACCTAAAAAATATCGTAGAAGTTCATTGTTATACAAAGCAATGAGAGTATTGACATCATCAAGACTTAGAAATCTTGTAATGACAATATTCTTTGTATGTATGATTATATGGGCAATTTCAATAGTAACTAGTTAATAAAGGAGAGTGTATTATGCCGAATACAGGTGTAAACGTACAGTTATTGCATTACTTAAATGCAAACAGACCAGTAGCAGTTGAGGGAGTCTCAACAATCACAGATGTTCTAGCAAATCAAAACTTTGCTCATGAACAGGCTGATGATATTACTATATCAAGAGCGGGAGTAGACTTAGATACAGCCACTCTTACAACACCATTACAGCCAGGAGATACCATATATATCGCCAAAGGCTCTGTAAAAAGTGGTAGATAGTAACAGAATGTTAGTAGATGGGAAGATTCTTGATGAGTCTTCCTTACCTGCTAACGTAAATGAGAATGCATCTTGTAAAGAATATTATTGGCGTGAAGATAGAGATGGTGTTGATAGACTACAATGCGATACTATTTCTTTAACACTACTTGATTGGAATAATGAAAGTGATTCAAAAATGTTTGATATATGGCTACATAATTACTTTCTTATGATTGAAAGAGATGAAACAGATGCAGAAGAAACTAAAACTATTAGTTATCAAAGAGAAGCATTTAGGGATTTAGGTATTCCTGTTTACTACAGAGAGTATACTGATGGTAATTGTCCATATCTTGATTTGTTTTTTGATTTAGGTAAAACTAAAATAAAAACAACAGGTAAAATGAGATTACCAAATACTTTTTTACGAATAAAATCAGTAAGATATTACCAAGTTTATCGTGAAAAAAGATTCTGTTCTGTAGTTCCTAGTCCTGAGTTAATGACTTTTCACAATATCGTTAAAGATTATACTACAGGTAATGGATATGTTATCAAAGGTGCTACACATCCACATGTAAATAGTGGTTCAAGTCGTGCTTGTTTAGGTGCGTATTCTAATAGATTCTTACAGTATGGTCAAGAAGGCAATATTGTTTTCTATTTTCATACCTGGAAGCAATGGCTTAAAACAAATAATGGTAGAGATTGTTATCAAAGTATGTCTACTATATATAGATGGGCTGGACGTTTTAATTTTATGTTTAATAAAAAACGTGGTAGCGGTATAATGCATAGAGGTATATCCCATATAATGCATATGGATTCTCAGTTAATCTTACAAGATGTATTATGTAGATTATATGTTGAAGCTGTAAAACATAAGGTTAAAAGAAATAACCGTCATGTTGAACATATAAATCTAAATCCATCAAATCATTTTGAAAAAAACTCTAATTTAGATATAATTTTAAAACAAGTATATCAATTAGCAATTGATGATTACAATAATAATGCATATGATGGTAAGTATCTAGACTTTAATAACTTAGTTCAAGAACTTAAAGTAAGATTCTATGCCTATAATGGTATAACAAATAAAATGTTAGAACAATTAAAAGGTAAAGAGTGTAATCCAAAAATACAAGATGAGATTATTACCAAAACTAACTATAGTCATTTTTATGAAACTGATGTTAAATATATTGTTAATGGTCATAATAATTTAGATATGGGAAAAGAGTTTCACGTATCTGATTACTTTATGGTAGATAATAAATCAACTATACATATATTAGTTTCAATGTTACGAATTTGTTATAGTTCTTTTTATTCTGATAAACCTATTTCATATAATGAATTTATGGACTATCTTCATAAAAAGTTTGATGAAAGAACTGGTGATTGGATTAAAGATGTTATAGAAAATAGTTCTATTAAAACTAACCATAAACTTATAAAGTTGTTGTACAATATGTATAGACTTAGACATTCTATTATTAAAGAAAATAATATAGATAAATATTATACTAATACTTATATGTTTAATAGCAAAGAAATTATAGATAATTGGTATCATATAAATCTAAATGATTATTGTAGTAATGCTGCTTGGCATAAACATTATGATAAAGAAACTATGCCTGACAATATTGATGTTCATATGTTCGAAGAACGTAGATACAGAGATTTGTGCAAAAGAGTAGCAGAAGCAACAAAGGACGAAAAGACTAATGATGAGTTCAAAAGAAGAACACAACCTAAGTCTACATACGTTCATTCTAAAAGAAAATATAAATTCAGAGGGTTATTATCTAACGTAGAACCTGAAGAATCTATAAAACTAATTGTAAACTTTTTCAATTGGACTATTAGAAAGTTGTTTATGGAAGCAATTAAACATATAAATGAATCTAAGAAAAGGAGTGAATTAGATTATGAAAGTAAAATCAAAACACCTGAGTTTGTTATTGACCAAACAGATGACAGACAAGGTCAACTATTTGCACCAAGCATTCCCATCAACGGAGTGGTCGGGTCCAGCGTGGTACTTAACAAGTCAATCAGAGAAATCTAATATACCTGATAAGTGGAAGCTTATACATTTTGTACCTATTGACTTAGGTACTGGTACAGCTACTGAGTTTGATGGTAAAGACCAAACTAAAATAATACAAGCAGAGATGAAGAAACATCCTCAACTCTCTAAGTGTTGTGTAGGTTTGATTCATAGCCATCATAATATGGGTGCTTATCATAGTGGTACTGACAATGAAACATTAGAAGAGTTAGCACCAGCTAATGGATTCTTTGGTAGCTTAGTTGTATCACACGCAAAGGAACACTATGCATTTGCAATTAGTTATTTATCACAACATAAACACGGAATAATCATTGAGTCTGAGAATGTTATAGTTGATAAACCTAAAATCAAAGTTGATAAAGAGTTTATTAAAGCTGTAGACAATCTTAAGGAACAAGAAAAAGCTAAACCTGCACAGCAGATTATAAGCTGGGATAGTAAATCACCTTATTATAATCATGCATCTTATTACAACAATGTAGTAGGCAATATGAATGCTAAAAAACAGGACAAGCTTTTTGATATATCCGATAAGTTTGTTATGGGTGATATCAATGTTCACCAAGCAAGAGCAAAGTTTACACTTATGAATGAAGACTTTGACTCATTCTTTCAAGAACATTTTGATGAACCTGTACAAACAAATAAGGAAGGTAATTACTCAAATGTCACAGACTTTGGATACTAGGTATCTAAGGAACAAAGATATCATCGACCAGTCACAGTTACAAAGCGTTACTGTGATTGGTTGCGGTGGTATTGGTTCCGCAATCGTGCAGTCCCTTGCAATAATGGGATTTAAAGAGATAATATTATATGACAATGATACAGTTGAACAACATAATTTATCCACTGGTTTCTTCAAAGAAGAATCTTTAATGGTTAAAAAGAATGTTGTAGCAAAGCGTACTATACATTCATATAAGAAAAATACTAGAGTTATTGTAAATGATACGTATGATGGGCAATCTTTGTCAGGTCATACTATTGTGTGCGTTGACTCTATGGAGCCAAGACTTATGGCTTTTGAATCATTTATGCAAGATGCTGAAGAAGATTCTGTGTTTGTAGATGCACGTATGGATGCATTGGCATATGAAATTGTAACAGCAAAGCCTAATGATTTTAAAATATACTTAAGTAAATGGCAACCAAGCACTAACATACCTGATGCACCTTGTACTATGAAACATACAATATTCACAGCACAAATTGTAGGTGGTATGGCTGTTAACCAATTGTTTTGTGCAATCTCAAACAGAGGTTATCACAAATATATATGGCACAGTCTTGGTAATCATAAGATGAAGAAAGAGCATTTTTCCTTGTAAAAGTGCTCTTATTTTATTAACTTATAATTCGTCAGAAGGAGAAATAATGGATAATATAACAGACAAAGACATTGAGTCTTTACAGAAGGTCGTTGACTCTATAAGCAGCATATCTTCTATTCTCTCAAATCAAAATAGAACATTAGAAGTATTAGGTAATGAAATTAATCAATTAAAAATACGTCTAAAAGATAGTCCCTACCTCGCAAAAGTAGCAGGTGGTCTTGATGAAGAGATAGAACGATTAAAAAGAGCAAAAGAGTTTGCAGGAGAAACACCATAATGAACGATAACTTAGACTCAATTAAAACAATAAGTATAAGAGGTAAACAGTATGTAACTGTAGCAGAAAGATTGCGTCAGTTACATTTAACTGTTACAAGTGATAATCCAGGACCAAGCATAGACACTAAAATTGTTTATGCAGAGAATGGAATATACATTGTTAAAGCAACAGTAATACCTGATGTTACACAACCAGATTGTTTTTTTACAGGACACGCTAAAGAAGATGAAAGTAAAGGACAAATAAATGGTACAAGTGCATTAGAAAACTGTGAAACAAGTGCTATTGGTAGAGCGTTAGGTAACGCTGGATTTGGTAGTGCAGAAAGCATTGCAAGTGCTAATGAGGTAATGAATGCAATGCATCAACAAAACAAAAAGAAAGAGAGTTAAGAATGCCTTATAGACCACAAAAAGAAAAAACAAACAACGGTAAATTAGATGGACCACCGCCTTGGTTAGGTTTCCAAGATGCTAAGATATTATCTTTTGAAGATATGTCTAGTAACTATGAATGGGCAGATGTCTACCTCATAGTAGAAATAAAAACAAGGAATAGTGAATACTCTAATAAATTAAGAATCACAGGTTCTTTTGATAAAGAAGATGGTGTAATACAAGATTCTTCATTGTTAAGAAAACTATACAGTTTATTTGATGCTCTTAGTTTTGGTGGAGGTATTAACAAAGAAGGTGCTTGGGTAAACAAGGTAGATGAACCTATTACCGATATAGCAACTTTCTTAAATAATAACTATACTGATACTACAGGTGCAGAGATATACCCGTTTACTGTTTATGTATATAAAACAGAAGTCACTAATAAAAATACTGGTGAAAAGAATGTATATACAAGAGTAGACTCACGTATAGCTAGAAGTGATAACCCTAAAGGTGTAGCTGATTTAAAATCTTATATCGAATGGGCAAAGAAAAATGAAGTGATTGTAGAGTACAACGAAAAAGATGATTTAGATTTTCTAAAAAATGCAGTAGAAGAATCTAAACAAAGTTCACACTCTCCTTCTATACGAGCATAGTATGCAAACAGGCTATGTAGAGATAGCCTTACGCAACCCAATGTCAAGAGGTTTGTTGTTTTCCCTTGACAAGTTAGAAGAAACAGTAGCGGTATATGGGAAAAATTTTCCTGTATACCGTTCTGTTTATCTATACGATGAAGAAGGCTATGACTTTATAAAAAAACATAAGAGTGTAAAAGGATATAATGGCTATAGAAGTATAGACTATGTACCAATAGATATAGATATGGTAGAAGACTCAGGTGATAAAACACTTGAGAAAGCACACGATGTATATGATTTATTAAAAGAACACTTAGATGCTGAAAGTATTTGTGTATTCTTTAGTGGTACAGGTTTTCACTTTGATGTATCAGCTAATGTGTTTGGTTTTGAAAACCACGCAGGTAATAACTTACCATACATAGTAAAAAATACTATGATGAAGTTAATTCCTGGTGCTGATATGTCAGTGTATTCTAGGTCAGCATTATATAGATGTGCAGGTAGTAAAAACTTTAAATCAGGTTTATATAAAACATATATTAGTGAAGAACAATTCTTTGGTATGTCTTACAAAGCTATATCTAATCTTGCTAAAAGATGGGATAGAAACGATGTATATACATATCCTGCAGATGAACAAGCTGGTAAGTTAGAAAACTTTGTTAGCTTTGATTCACCTAATGTAAAAGCATTTAACAATGTTACTGTATCAAGTAATGTTGTTCCTTGTGTACAAGATATGTATAATAATGAACCTCAAAAAGGACAAAGACACATAACATCTATGCGTATTATATCTCACTTTAAAAGAAATGGTATACCATTAAACGCTACAAAAGCAGCAATGTTCCATTGGAATAAAAATAATGGTTTATCAGAATCACAATTGCTATCAAACATAAATGATGTTTACACAAAAGGATATCAATACGGTTGTATGGATAACATAATGATGCAGTATTGTCAACCTAATTGTATACATTTTAAAAGAAAGGACTATCTTATGGACGTATTTAACGTTGATGATTTACAAGCGTTATTAAATAACCGTATGGAAAAAGACTTTTCAGGTGTAAGCATTAATCTATCTAAGCTATATGGTTTAGTTGGAACTGAATCTATTGTATATCCAGGCGAGCTAGTTACTATTGTTGGACCGACAGGTTGTAACAAAACTACACTAGCACAAAACATTGCATTGTCTTACAACGCAGCAGAAGATACAATAGATAAAGAAATGCAAATCCCTACNTTATATCTATCTTTAGAACTTGCACCTTGGCTAATGCACAGAAGAAATATCCAAATTGTATCTAATACAAAAAGTGAGGATATGAAAAAAGATAGTGCAAGAACATTGTATGATATACATAGAGATAAACTTGACCACCTTATGTTACAAACTATTAGTCCAACTATAGAAGACATAAGGAAAAAAATAAGAGAAGTATCACCAGCGTGCATCATTATAGACTACATTGATTTAGTAGAACCTCCTAAACATACAAGAGGTGAGTACGAATCATTGCGTCATATATCACACGCCTTGAGTAACCTTGCAGTTAATTATGATATGATTATCATACAATTATCTCAAACATCAAGAGAGTATGCAAGAAGTGGTACTTTGGATATATACTCAGGTAAAGGTAGTGGTGCAATAGAAAATGCATCACGTAAACTAATGGTTTTAGAAGGTGATTCTAAGACACGTCAGAGGAGACTAAAGATGGTCAAAAGTACAGACGGTGAACTATGGGAAGTTCCACTTGAGTTCAAAGATTCATTTCGTCTAAAGCGAGTATGAATATGATAACGTATGTGTTCCAAATTGCTTTTTGGTTACCAGGCATTCATAAAAAAATGTATGGATTTAAAATATTATTGTTTAGATTTATAGGTTTTACATTTGAATTTGGTAATAATAAAAACAATACTGACCACATACATATTTCGTTAACGATTTGGAAAGTATGGTTTACTTATCAAATCACAGTAGATTGGAGAGAATAATGTCTAGAACAAGACTAACAAAAACAGAGAAAGTAAAACGTCACCTTGAAAGAGGTGGTAAGATTACATCAATGCAAGCATTTAAAAAGTTCAATGCAACTAGATTAAGTGCTATCATATTTGAATTACGTAATCGTCACAACATGAATATCAAGACACAAGAAAAAGTATCACGTCTTGATAATGGAAAGTATGCTGAATATTATTTAGCATAAAAGACCTTGATAGATAGTAGGGGCAGGTATTTCCTTATAATTGACTAAAATAATTATATGTACCTGCCTCCCTTTCTTATATGAAATACAAAAAAGATAAATTTAGAGAAAAGTTAGTTGAAGTACACGGTCGTCAATGGAACCGTGCCTGGAAAAGACTATCACGTAAAGCAAGTGCTTTAAAACAATCACTTAAAAAACGTTCAGAAGAATACGATGTATTGTTTGATATTAGCTTAGATGATATAAAAAAATTATTTTATTTAGCTTATAATAAACAATGTAAGTATTGTGATAAAACTCTAAATGTTAGAAACATGGTATGTGACCATATAGTTCCATTATCTAAACAAGGTGAATCAATACCAAAAAACTTACAAATGATATGTAAAACTTGTAACACAAGAAAAGGTGCATTAAGAGAGAAAGACTTTAAATATATTTTATCTTGGTTGTCAGAGCAAACAGAAGAAATAAGTAAGTATATATTAACTAAATTGTCAAAAGGAGGNAAATACTAATGGCAGTAGCAAAACGTATAGCAAGNGTAGAACAAGAAGAACATGACCTTATGTTAGAATTAACACAAGATTATCTAGAAGATATGAAAGAAGTTAGGTCAAGATTACGTAAAGAAAACGATGACGTAAACAAAGAAATATTATTAGCAGAAAGATTGTTATCTAAAATGACAGTGCAAATGGATAGTGACTACGAATATCCTAGAGCAAGAAGCGGTCATATTAAGTGTGCAGAATGCGAAGACTAGATATAGCAAAGAAACATTGCTCTAACTGGAATGTAGGTAACTGTGCTGGTTGGATGATGAAAAGTGAGAACAATAAATTAATCCAATGGATAGATAAAAAGTATGCTAATAAACCTTGCGTAGTAGAAGAAAAGAAATGTGAGTTCTTCGAGAATGTAGTAGTAAAAGGAATGGGTGAATAACCTGTTCCTTTTTTTTACTTTAATTTACAGGACGCTTTTTTTCTAAAAGTTTTTTAGCTTCATTTGCAGCGTATAATAAAGGTAAGTAAGTCATAGCACCTCTTGTTAAACCAAAAAGACCTCTTGCCATAACTAAAGCATTTTCTTTTTTAATACCTAACCTACCTAAACTTTTTATTACATCAGGTAAATANTTAGCTTGATTTCTATTATATTTTATTGCATCGCTTTTAATATTTTCAGGTAAATATATTTTTCTTTTATTGTTGTATGTATAATCAAATGGANCACTTCTATCAGTTCTTATAGGAATATTTCTTCCAGTAATATTAGGTTTTAATTCATCTACTCTAAATGCTATAGTAATAGGTTTTTGCATTGTACCACCTGTTAATCCCATTAAATCATAAGCATCTGTAACTCCTTTAAATGTCCTAGTTCCTATTTTTATATTACCTACTGAAAATTGATTATTAACACCACCAGTAAGTAATAATGGTTTTCTCCCACCATGTGTAGCAAATCCCATTAACTTATTATTTTTATTATATACAGCACCTCTTGTAAAACTTTTTAATTCAGTTACTTTATTTTTACTCCATTTTAATCTTTTAGCTTCACTATCTATATATTTGTGAATATCATCTACACTATTAAAATTAATATTTTGTCTAGCAGCATTAGTAATCATAGCATTTAAAGGATGTGAATATGGTGCATACAATTGAGTATATTCTAAAAAATCATGTAGTCTATATATAGTACTAGGATTTGTTCTCCAAACATCCAGCCCTTTTTTTACAAGTGGATGATATTTAGGATGAACACTCTTTAATAATTCTTTTTGACTTACTGTACTTACTTGCCCAGTTAAAGCTTTATTTATCATTTCACTTTCTGTACCAAATTGTTCACCTATATATTTATTATGCATTAGTTGTGATAATACATTATTAGCATCACCCCTAGTTAATGACTTTGGATTATTAACAGCTCTATCTATAAACTTTGTTGCATCCATTCCAGATTTATAAGAAATACCATGNTTAAAAAGAGCTTCTTTTCTTCTANCTGATGAAAGTTGTTGNACAGTATTAGCAATAGTTTGTTTTGTAAAATCAGGNAATGCTTGTATTGGTCCAAATGTTCCTTTATAAAAATTTGGATTATANACAGGTTCATTTGCTATAACAGCATACCTAAGATTAGCAGGTATAGTAGAAAGACTTTTGTCTAACATTGTAACTATTGCTTCATTTACACTCATGATTCTTCACCAAGTTTATCAAACATATTTTGAACAGACCTAGACAAACCTGTCTTAGGAACTTCTAATTCTTTTTTACTCTTAACATAACTAGATGCAAATTTCATATATGGAAATCCTGTAAACTTTTCTACAGCCTGTGCAGGATTCTCTAATAAACCACCAGGACCAATTGTATCTCTAGCTATCCTACCAAATGGAAACATAGTCCACAAATAATAATCGGTTAACCTTGTGTAATCATCATGTACCATAGCTTTAAATAAAGGTGGGAACAATCTTAATGCTGGTGGAGTTACAGCTTGCAATGGTTGTAATGGTGCAGGNNATGAACCAAAGAATGCTCTATCTCTTTCTTTTTCATNACCAAACATAAGGTCTGCTGAATCTTGTAGATAGTTCCAAGGTGATGGTAATGCAGATTCAAATATAGAGTAAGGAAACATATTAGCTAGCCCTAGCATAAACATATCTCCCATTAATATTCTTTCTACTTTTTTACCAGCTTCTCCATCAAAACCATATATCTTTGCTTCTCTTACTGCGTCATTTCTAAATCTAACAGAATTATATGCCCATATTTGGAAACGAGAAAATACTTTACCCATACTACTTCTAGCCCATGCTGGTCTAAATGGTGCACTATATAAGAACTGTGTCCCCTTAACACCTTTTCTAGCCATATCAATAAGGTATGGACTATTGTAGTCTGTTATTAATCCATCAAACTTTTCTCTAGCTTTTAAATAATGTGCAACAAAAGCATCTCTTCTTAATATTCTTTCTGGTACTCTCATAAAGGATGCGGCAGCATTAAAAGCACCTTCAGTTACTCCATTCTTTTTTGCTATCTCAAGTAAGCTAGTATCTGCAAAGTCAGGGTCTTTTTTAATTTTTGCAATACCTTCTTGTATAGTCTTTTGCATTGCAGCACCTTTTACATCAGGGTTTATTTGTAACTCATATAATAAAAAGTCTTCTACAACACCATGACTTTTTACCCAGTTATAAACATCACCCATACTTTGCCAGTCTTTATTAACTTTAGAACGTAAGTAGTTTATATCTCTAGCATTTTTAAAATGTTCAAGACCTGTACTTTGTAATGTTAAAACAGAACCACCATATAAGTTTGCTACAGCAGACTTAGGGTGAGCTAACAGTGATGCTAACTGATACCTAGCTTCAAACTGTCCAAATTTTCTTAATGTGTTTTCATCCCAATCTTGTAATGCAGCTTTAACAGGGTCTTCACTTCTAAGACCTAAAGCTCCTCTTAACTTATTCATTCTTTTAGCCCATATGTTATCTGCAAACCAGGCATAAGGAGTGCCTTTTATTTTCATATTAGGATTATTTAACATATGTTCAGGTATATTTACAGTCTCTCCACTCATACCTCTTGATTGTAACTCTAAATAATTAGCCCAGTTGTTAGTTAGTTCATCACCTAACTGTGCTTTCTTTTGTTTTCTAAAATCAGATATAGCTTCATGTGCANTTATATCAGCTACTTGTTTATAAAATGCNCCAATAATATTTTTAACATACATATTATATGCTTCAGGTTCATAACTTGCACCACCTATGTGTGAGTTTCTAGAAAACATATTACCTATTTTTCTATTCTTTAAATAACTTTTTAAACCTTCATCTAATTTTTTAGATTTGTCTTTACCTATCTCACCTAGAATCATGTTTACTTCACCATATCTATCATTTAACTCGTTACTTGTTATCCAATCACCTGATAATTGTTTGTGACGTATAATGGTTCTTTTTATATCTTTCTGTGCATCAATTCTAGCATCTCCATTTTTAGTATCTATATCTTTTAACATAGCTTCTATCTGTCTTTTTAAACTTTTTGCAGCTACAGCTCTATCATATAACATACGTGGAAAATAAAAATTAGATTGTATTTGACCTGTTTTACCAATATCTCCAGGTACTTTTCTAAGTTCAGCTACAAATTTATCTGTTCCTAATATTTCACTTGTTGTTCTATCAACAATATCTTTGCCTTTAAAAGCATCTTTTATTTGTCTTAGTTGTAAATACTTTGTTATTGTTCTTAAGTTATCCATGCCCAAGTCTAAAGGAATAGCTTCTCTATTTCTTACATACTTTTGTATATCTTTTACAAAATTATTTCTTAAGTTTTCTAACTCTTGAAGTACTTGTTGGTCTGTTTTTGCTTCTCTAATTGGTTTTAAATATTTATCAGCAGCACCTTCTTTACCTACTAAAAACTCATAATACCTTTTATTTTGTTTTGTTCTAATATTTATTATTTCTTGTGTAATCTCTGAACCTTTCATTGATTTTACACCAGTAGGTAAAGTTACAACATATGATTTATCTCTAATATTAAACCAATCAGATGTATTTATAGCTTTTCTAAAAGAGGTAGCATATTGTATATCAAAAGCTTTTCTTTGATTTGGTTTAAATTTTAGTCTTTCTCCTGTTAAATAATCACCAATTGGTTCTTTATTTAAGTTATCAGACATTCTCATCTCACCAAATCTTTCCATCATATTAGTTGCTACTCTATGAAAGTCAAGTCCTTTTTCTAATGCAAAGAAAGGTGATAGTTCATCATCCATTTTTCTTAGTTGTTCTTCAAACTCTGTAGTAGTTACTTCTTGTGCATAATGATGAGCATCTCTTATCTCATTAATTATTTGAGTAGGTTCTTGTATCTTACCTTCAAGAGTTACACCTCTTTTATTTTTCCATATACCATTTTTTTCTACTAAATTAATTTCATGCATCATTAGTTCTCTGTTAACTGCTTCAGGAAATAACAGGTAAAATCTTCTACCTAATTCAGGAAAACCTTTTAATGGTTTACTTGGGTCTGTACGATAATCAGGAAAATATTTAGCAGCTTGAAAAAATCTAGCTATATAACTACCTTCTCTATGAACCTTTAAAAAATTATTAAAAACTTCAAAGTCTTTAAAGTTCATAGCATTTAAATCTTTCTTAACTATAGCTCTAGCTAATCCGTTTAACTGACTACCTGGTAAGGGGTTACCTCCAAAGTAATGTTTAATATTATCAATAACTTCAGTAGCTATACGTGATTCTTCTTTACCTAACTTACCTTCAGTAAGACCTGCAAAAGGAGCTATCTCATCTATATATTTTTGTGTTCTTGCATCTAAGTCATTAGTATTAATAGGATTACCTATTACTTCATTGCCTTGTTCATCAAATAATCTTTGTGGTTTAGTAGCATTATCAGTTTCATTTTGTATTCTTTCTATATCTTTTTTAGGAAATGCTACAGCTGTTTCAAATAACTTTGCATAATTATCAAAATATAATTTAATACTTGACTCTGATATAGAAGGACTAGAAAATCCTAATCTTACTAAACTAGTTCCTGCACTTTGTTTTTTTATATCATCTAGTTTAGATTCTAATTGTGGACTTAATTTTTTACCTTTTGCAACTTTATTTATTATAGCATCTATTCTATTTTGTTGTCCTTTTTCTAAGGTACCTAACATAAAGTGGTCAAATAAATCTCTTTCATCTTTACTTCTTAAGTTTTGTTTATATGTTTTAATAAGACTATCTATCTGTGAACGTTTAGTAATAGCTGCATCTTTTTCTGTTAATTTAATTAACTCTTTGTATAATAACTCACCAGTAGCTTTATCCATAGGTTCTAAATCTTCTCGTACTTTTGATATACTATCTGTTACACCCTTATACAATCTTGCACTTCTATTTTTAAAGTTATCACTATCTCTATGTATTCTTAATATTCTTTCTCCATCACCAACTTTATCTGCAAATTCTTTTATTAATCTAATACTAGTCATATCTGCTAAATCATTAACCATAGCATCTTCACCAAATCTTATGTATTCATTTAAATGTCTTTCTCTTGTTTGCATATCTCTGTTAGTTTGTAAACCACCTTGCTCAATATATTTTTTATAAGATAGTTGAGTTACAATAGGTCTATAACCTTCGAATAAATCTAATTTAAAATCAGGATGATTAGGATTGAGTTGAGCTCTAAACCCATCAAGAGTATATAATTTTTTTCTTAATATATTATTTAAATGTGGACCATTAAGAGTAGCTAAACTTCCACGTTGTAATACTTCTTGTAACCAAGCATATCTTGGGTTTTTTAAATCTTTACTAAACTGTATGTATAAATCATTTAACTCTGTTAATTTAACTCTTTTAAATACACTATCGCTAAAATCTAAAGGTCTAATAAGCTCAGCCATCTTTGGTATTATAGTATTTCTTTGTGTAATACCTTCAGAAAATTCTTGTCTAGGTCCTCTAATACCTGATTCTAAAAGGTTGTCTAACCTTGACATTATTTCATTGTAATAAAATCTTCTGCCTTGTTCTATATTTCTACCATACAATGCAGAGTTAGCACCACTAAAAGAAAATATAGGTTGCAACTTTTGGTTGGGAGTTAAATCTTTGCTACTATATTTAAATAAAGGTTCTGCTAATTTTTCTCTAAATGTTTCTACAGATTTTAATCCTCCTTCATCCATAGGGTCAGAACCTAATGCTATAGCAGTTGTTGCTCTTAATCTAAATTCATTTAAAGATTTATCATCTTTATTAGCTGTAACATATACTAACTGTTTCTTTCTTGATTTAGTTGTTATTTCATAAACATAAGTACTTTCAGGAACTTCTATTTCTTTACCCCTTATTTCAACTTTTCTAGCTGGTAAATCAGCTATTGCTGCATGAGCTGCAACTATATTAGCTCTACTACTAACTGCTACACCTAGTCTATCTCTATTATTAGCAGCACCTTCAGAGGCTAATCTTCTACGTAAAGGAGAATATGCAAGTGCTCGTGAATTTAATAATCTTAAAAGTTCTGGATTGGTTTCAGCAAATAATTCTCTTTTACTTTTATTATCTATCATTGTGCCATCGTCATTTACAAACTCTTCTGATTGTTTAGAATACATATCTTTCCATCTTTTATGAAAACCATGTACTTCATCTCCAAAATATATACTAGCTTTATCACCATCTAAATCAGCACCACCAATTCTTTTTGCTGTTCTAGCATGCACTAAACCACCTAATCCTGAAGCACCAGTAAAACCTGCAAAATCTAATACAGGTCCACCAGATAAACTGTCCATAGGAACTCTAGGTGCAAATGCTCTTAATACTTCTTTAGCTTCTTTAAGAGGAAAATTTTTTCTATTTGTTCTTACTGCATCCCATAACTCAGATAATGTATAAGGTTTTTTTCTCCAAGCTGTTTTTATTTCTGTTGTTTTATGCCCATCATCAAGAAAAAATATAGTTTCATCAGTTTCCAATCTAGATGTATTACCTTCTTTATTTCTCCTTGATACCATACCAGGAGTATAAGGTCTTAATCTAACACCAACACTATTTTCAATAACAGGTCTAGTTAATTCATTGACTATATAATTTCTAAATGCAGCAGCTTTTAATGGACTAATAAATTTATGTAAAGCACCAGATAAATTAGTATCTGTAACTCTTAATATTCTTTCATGAATACTTTCAAAATCTTGAATATTTGCTTTATCTTCTTCAGCTCTATTTCTAGTTTCTTCACCCTCTATAAAATTATTTTCTATTATTTCTCTATTTACTCTTAATACTTTTTGATATGCTTTTGATGCAAATTCATGCCCAGCTGCTGTATTGCTTTTTAAACCATCTAATAATCTATCTATAGATAAGTTATCTAAATTTCTAATTATAGAATCTATTTCACCTCTAGCACTATCAGGGTCTTCTAAAAATTTATCCATTCTTGCATTGACTTCATCATTACCACGAAATCTTTTCATAGTAGTGCCTTCAAAAAAATCATTAATATCTTCTTGCTTTATTTTTTTATAAGCATATGGTGTAAGATTAGTAAGTGCTTGTTTAATTACTCTTAATTTTTTTGTTTGTGTTTTTTCAGATACTATTTCACTTGGGACTGTTTTAATATCACTAATAGGCATTTCATATATTCTAGGAGCAGCTTTAACTTTACTTATTATTTTACCTTTTTTATTTGTTTTAATATCGTAATATTCAAACTTTCCATTTTTCCATTCACGTAGTTGATAAGGTCTAGTGCCAGATGCTTTTGCACTTAATAAATTTACATTAAAATGTATATTATTTTTTTTCATCCAAGCTTCTTCAGGTTTTGTAATAGTATGCATACCATACTTTCCAATTAAACCCCCATATTCGCTATTAGGTGACACGATAAAACTTTTATTGAACCCACCCTCACTTGGTATACCAGCGTCACGATTTAAAACTTTTATAGTATCAAAACGTGAATCAATACCACCATCTTCACTTTCATTATAACTAGTATTTTTATCTTTATCTGTTAACTTATCTTGATTTGGAAACTTTGTTTCTGGTCCAACTGTTAAAGTAAATTTAAAAGTACCATCTTCAGCTCCATCAAGTCTTGGTGCAATAAAATCAGCATTAGCAGAATATCCTGATGTAAACCATATTTGTTGTCGTTTATTAAAATCTAAGGCATGTTTTACTACAAGGTTATTTTTATCTCTAAACAATCTTTTTAAATTAGCAGGACTATAAGATAACCCATTAAACTCTAAACCATATAAAAAATTAGAGTATGTAGCTTTGTAATACAAACGCGTTGCATCTGCTGGTTTCAACACAGGTTTATGTATATTAATCCATTCTGTTAAATCATCTTGAAAATCTTTTTTTTCTTTTTTTGTAAATGAATTATTAATTATTTTAAATACATCTAATTGCATTTCAGAAGGAGACATTTGTTTTATTGCAGGATGATAACGCATCCAGTATTGCCTATGAGCATCTCCTTTACCACCAAAATAATACATATCTTGTTGGTCCATTCTTTTATCCATCTCTGACATAGTTCTATTCCAAAATTTAGAATAATCTTTTATACCTTTTTGCTCTATATTTTTTTGCAAGTCAGATAAATCTATTATTTTTTCTACTCTTTGACCATCTTTAGTAGTTCTATCTACAATATTTACTGTATCAACTACTTGAAAAGCTCTAAGAGGTTTGCCAGTATTTGGAGATATAGGATAGTCTATATCAGGATTAGCATTTTTAAATGCATTCTCATATATACTATCAATTAATTTTCTTTCTTCTAACAGTACTGTCTCATTACCTTGTTTGTCAGTAAACTCTCTACTAGACTTAAGAACAGGCATAACTGGTCTTTCATTAAACTTTACAGTTTTATTTGGGTCTGGTGTAGATATTAATTCTATTACTTGTGTATCTACAGGCTCATGTCTTATAACTCTATTACCCCAGCTTCTCCAAAAATTATAATGATTGTCTGATGATGTATCTATATTATATTTTTCAGTTATAAATTTACGTATCTCTGCTTCAGGATTTATTTTATCTACTATAGCTTTATCAACTAATAAATCCCATTTCTTTTGTACATCTAAATATGTCTTTAGTTTACCTTGTAATGGTAATGTTTCTGTATAACTTTGTAATTCTGTATCTACATAATTTTTAACTTTTTGTTTTATAGTATCTGATAATTCAAAGTCAAGATTATCTTGATTAAAATCTTTAGTACCCTCTCTTTTTTCTAGTATTACTGGGTCAGTTTCTATAATATCTTTTATAGATATTTTTCTTTCATCTTCTGCTATACGCTGTTCTTGTTTAATAAACTCTTGTCTTTGTTGGTCTATAGATTGTTGTGAGTCTTGTTTAATTAACCCTTCTTCTCTTAACTGCTTTACAACTTCAGCAGTCATAAACTTACCTTTAGGTATCTCAGCATCTTTTCTTATTACATAAGTTCTTGTTCTCTCATCTAATTTTTCCCAACCTGGTACAGTTTCTAATTCATCATTTCTATATTTTGATGTTCTAGTTTTTTGTAAAAACTTAGCTCCTAGTCTTCTATGATATGGCATCTCAGTTACACCAAAATATGCACCTAATAAATAACTATAAATTTGCTCTGGTGTTGTAGCTCCTTGTGCAGTAGCTTGTAATCCATCAAATGCTGATGATGCTATACCTCTTAATATTTTATCTGCTGTTTCACCACCTTTACCAAATGGTTGTCCTGGAATTTTGCCTACTTGTACATAGTTACCAAGTGTTCTAAATACACCACCTGTAACAGCACCACCTATAAATCCTGACATCATTTCATCTACACCAGCACGCCAAGATGATATAGAGCTTGCAACACCTAAGTTAAAAGAACCTTCTGCTATATCTTTTACAACAGGTTGTTGTAGAAATCTAATACCACTAGTAACAGAGTTATTTCTATTAGCTAATCCTTTACTTAAAACATTACCTACTTTTCTAGTTGCAACTTTTGCAATTGAAAGAGGTACAGATTTACCACGAAGTTTTTGTATTACCTTAGCTATAGTACCTGTTCTACCAAATGTAGGTATATACCCTAGAAAACCCCCTAAATGTCCAAGGTTTCTAGCTATTGCATCCCATTCATTTCTAGGTTTTGGAGCACCTGCATCACTTAATGTAGTAAAACCTTCTACAAAACCACCACCTATATTTTTTACAATAGAACCAATACTTGCTTCATTGTCTTGAGCATTATATGCAAAGGGAACTCTATGGTGTTTAGCATGTCTATCTATAACACGCAACATTGCTGGTTGGAATTGACGAGGGTTTGTCTCGTATTGTTTTATATATGTTTTAGTTTGTTGGGAATCAAAAGAAGGTTTCCAAGTAGGTAGATTTAAACCTAAGTCATTATCTATACTTTCTTCTGTTTCAAAAGCAGGAAATGGTCCAGTTTTAGGAGCCATATGTTACCTTTTCTTAACTTTAGCTTTTTGTTTTTTTACTGCTTTTTTAGCTTTTTCTACAGCAGATGTTTTTTTAAATTGTTCTTGTATTGGGTCTGGAGGTACAATCTTTCCTTCTTTTGTAAATTTATTTTTAGCATTTTGAAAAAATACATCTAATTGCTTTTTACCTTTTGCTGTTACACCTTCAGCTGTTTTTGACAACTTTGCAAAGTTTTTAGCACCTATTACTCTTTTTAAAAGAGGAACACCTGCTTTACTAAGAATAAATTTACCACCTTTTAAAAATTTACCAGGTCCATAAATTAAAAGAGCTGTGCTAGCTACACCAGTAACAATAGGATTAGTAACAAAATCTAAAGCTTGTTCTCCAAATCCTCCTTTAAATTCAGAGTCAAAACCTGTAGATTGTATAAAATTATTATAGTCTCCACCTTGTTGTAATAATAAATTATTTACTGCACCTAAGCCTACATTATCATCACCTCGTAAAAGTTCATTAAATTCTTTATCACTTAAACCTTGATTTATTTTATACTCTGCTAATTGATTTAACTTATTTCTACTTTCCATTAAACTTAATTGTTCGTTTGTTTGCATAAATAAATTAGGATTAGGTGTTAATCCTTTATCTTTATACAATTGTGCAAACTCTTCATAGTTAGCTTCTGTTTTATCAGGTGTAAAACTTCCACCAACCAATGCTTCAAGACTTAAACTTCCATCATCATTAATTAAATTAGAAGGAGATAAAGCTTTTTGAAATTGCATAGCTGTATACTCTTGTCCTATTTGAGCAGCATTAGTAGCTTTTTCAGCTTGTTCTATTTGTTTTTTTTGATAGTCTAAAGCAGTCCTTGCAGCATCCATTTGTTGTCTTTGTACTTTGCTTTGTTGTATATCTTTACGTACTTGATTTAAATCTAAATTAGTAGCTTGGACTCTTATATTAGAATATGCATCAGCCATTATTGAACTACTCCTTTATTTAAAAATCTATCTTTTAAAACTTGACTACCAAAATCTCCTACCATACCTAACAACCCTTGTATATTACTTCCTTGATTTGCTCTATTTGCCATATCTTGTTCTAAAGCAGTTTTAGCTATACCTTGATATGTATCTTGAACACTTCCTAACATATTCATACCTTGTTGCATATATTGTGGTTGTAAAGCTGCTATTTGTTGTGCTGCCCCACCACGCATCCTATTTTGTGTAATTTGTTCTAACATACTACCATAATTACCACCGCCACCCATACCTTGCATTGCAAGACCTTGCTGTGCTTGTCTGTTCAATGCAGCAGCTTCATCTTGAGCTGTACCATATATTTGTTGTTGTTGTGCATCAGGCACACCTTGTATCATTTGTTGAGCTAGACCTTCTCTTTGCTCTAACAAACGTTTAACATCAGGTGTTAATAAAGATTGTTGTACATTTAAAGGTTGTTGACCTACTCCAAATTGATTCTTTAAAAAATTTCCTATTGGTTTTCTAAGAGCTCCTAATGCAAGAGCTCCTCCAGCTATATAAGGATTAGTTCCCCCTGCAAATGTTGCAGCTTTTTGTCCTAAATCCATTACTTTATTTAATATACTCATAGATATATCTCCGTGTAAATTTACAAATAATTACGTTTATCGTCAAGTTGTTTGTTCATCTTCCCATACTTCATCATTATAATCAGAAGTTTCTGTCATATTTAATTTAAATGTTTTTTGTGTTTTACAATTTCTAGCTAAAATACAATCTGCTTGTTCTCGTAGTATCCATCTAGCATCATCTTGATTATCCATAACCAAGTCACCTGTGTTTAATTGAACTACAAATATTTTTCTCCATTTTTGTGTGCTTTTACCTAAGTCATAACCAACTGTAGTACTTGAGCCATGTACTGCAGGCATAAATGCACTACCATTTACATTCATTTGAACAGATATAGAGTTTCCACNATCTTGGTCAAATCCTATATCGTTATTACCTATATCACCAAATCTAAATCCACCTGCTACGTGTAAATCACCATCATTTTCTAAAAGAAATTTATTACTACCATCATAGTTAATAGTAAGCACATTACCTGATTCGTTGTGATGTAATCTAAAAGCAGAATCAGTATAATTTTTAGTATCATTACCTGCATGAAAATAGATAACTCCACCTGCACTAGCATCTCCTTGAAAATGTACATTACCATTACTGTCAAATTTTATAGCTCCACTTGCAAATTTTGCATCTCCACTTGACTGTAGTTCAGCTTTACCACTACCAATATTAATACTACCAGCTGTAATACTTCCCATATCTGCACTAATAGCAGATAAAGTACCTACATTTATTTTACCTGATGTAACAGCTCCTGAGTTAATATTGCTTGCACTAATTGATATTGCAGAAAGACTTGGTATAGCATTTACAATTTCCCATTCTCCAGAAGTAACTGCATCTGAATTATCTGCAGCAGCTCTATACATTTTATTATCATCATTAGTATCAAACCACATGTCGCCTTCTTTAACTCCACTACTAGGAACTGCATCTTGATAGAAACTTTTATTTTTACCATTAGCAGTACTTAAAGCACTATCAGCAGTACTTTGTGCGGCAACAGCAGCAGTTAATGGATTACTTGTAAATGACTTGCCAGTACCTACTACATCTGCTACAGCTATTTTACCATTTGAAATTACAGTGCTTGAGGTTGTACCATCAGAAACAAATTTACCATCACTATCAATCTCTATCTTATTAGGTTTTTGACCAGCACCAAATGTTTTACCACTACCTACTATATTTGCTTCTGTAATATTATTATTACTAACTGTTTCACCTGGTACATTATCAACAACAAGGACACCATCGCTATTTGTTACTACATTATTAGGTGTACCATTTGTCCAGGGTATTGCTTCAAATAATTGTTGTTCTACATTTCTAGAATCTTCTGAACCACCAGTACCACCTTCACCAGGTATGCCTGATGTACTATAATAACCTTTACCTGTTCTTACATCTTTGTCAGTAATAGCTAATTCTCTTCTTGCACTACCATCTTCGGTCATAGCTTCAAGGTAATATTTACCATCAGTCTTATCTTTAAATACTTTTAGGTCACCTACACTACCTTGCAAGTTACCAGGTCTTCTAACTTCTGTAGTTTTTTTACTATTTACTGCATCTATTAAATGATTAAGAGTATCGTATAAGTCTTGCCAAGCTCTTTCATTTTCAGTTACCTTGGGAGGTTTCTTTTTAGTTAACTCTATTTGTCCTATAAATGTCATTAAATATTATGTTTTGGAAATTTAAGTTTTCTATATACAACTGCTAAACTGTCTACTTCTGTTTCAGCTACAGTGCCACCAACTCTACTACCTGCTGTATTGTTTTCACATATAAAGTATTTAATATCTCTAGCTTCTTGTGTTTGTATAGCACCACCATTACTTACTCTTAACTTGCCTTGCATATGTGTATGTACTGTATTACTATTTTGTACTGTACTAGATTCTGCAAAGTCTCCACTATGTGTACCATGTGTCCATACAACACCATTTTCTATACTCCAATATACAAGAGGTGTTTTAGAACTACCACCACGTTTATACCTTAGTTCCCAACCATACATTTTTTTAGTTTGTGTATGTAATCCCATACTTAATGTTTTAGTCATATACTCCCAAGACTTTCTTGTGGTACCACCAAATAGCTTGTAACAGTTTGTTAAGTCACTATAATATATTTCACCAGTACTATCTTGGAAAGTAGTTCTTACATAACTTGATGTACTACTTGTTGTAACTGCAAGTAAATCCCATCTTTTTCTAGCTAAGTTATATGCCCAGGCATATGCCCTACTTGGGTCAGAAGATGCAGCATGTGACCAGAATATTAAAAAAGAACCTCTTTGGCTATCAAACTGTATAGATATAGCAGCTTTATTTGCACCTGCTACAGCTTTACCATCCCAACTTAAATCTAAGCTAACAACTGTTGCACCATCTAATGTAGTAGGTCTAGGTACAGAATCACCATCTTTTATATTTTCAGATATAATCATAGGTTGTTTACCATCATGTAGATATATATTTTGATGGTCACAAAAACACATACCATACTCTGTAACTGCAAATGCTTGATTGCCTATACATCCTATACCTTCATAAGTATCTTCTATATACATACCATCTAAGTTTATTCTATACATAGTATTTTCATCCCATGCATATATTCTGCCAGCAAATGCTGTAATGGCTGTAGGTATAGAAGGTAACCTTACAAAGTCTGCAGTCCAATCAAACTGGTCAAACTTACCTGGTTTAGATTTAAATATATATCTTTCTGCATCAGGTAAATCTACATGAAAACATTTAGCTACTACATGATGTCCATTTAATTGTGTGCTTAATGCATAGTTTACTATGCTACTATCTATTACTTCTGATATACCATTAATTGCTTCATATGTTGCACCAGCTTGTGAGTTATCATCATATACATACTGTCTATATATATTACTAGATGCTGACTCCCAAAAACTATCTGATACTGATGACCAACTAGAATCTAACGGTATAGTTTTTAATAATCTAAAAAATCCATCAGGTTTATCAGACTGTAAACTACTTGATTCTGCTCTATATAAATTTACATGACTTATACGTTTACTTAAACTAGATATTTTTCTTAAATTAATACTAACTTTCATACTATTTGTAGCCGTAGAATTAAATTGATTAGGTATAATAGTAATAGGTGTAGTTAATACACCTTCTTGATACCCATCATATACTGCAGATAATGCATAATAATATTTTTTTGTATTTAAAAATGTACCTATTTCACCAGATGTTAAACTAGAATCTACGGTAGCTTCTGCTTCAATATCTAATCCAGAAGATGCAACTACACTATCAGTGCCTAAAGAAGAACCACTAACTGTCCAAGTTGCTTTAGCTATTTTACCACCTTGTACAGAATTAGAAACATATACAACATTTGTTGCTGAGTCTCCTGCAACTTCATATGACAATACACCTTGTTTACTATCAGAAAAAACTGTACTAGGACTAGCTAATGCTGCTATTGTATTAAATCCAGTACTGCTTTTTCCTGCACTATTAGCACCATGTACAATAGCTTGTGCTGTACCTAAATCAGCAAATGTATGTAGTTTAGTTGCTAATGTTGATGCATCATAATATGATAAATGTGCTGTAATACTAGTGTTTACAAAAGATTGAAAAGATTGTCCTATGTCAATTACTGAACTACCACCATTTAATAATAAATTAACAACACCAAATCCAGTATCTTGAAAATATGTTGAACCATCTACACTATCTGTATCTGCAATGACTGCAAACACATTTAATGCTGCATAGTCAGTACTACTATTAAAAGGCTCAGCTTGACTATAATGATTACTACTACTACCTGATTGGCTAGCACCATTGTTATTATCAATAAGAGTCATATCTCCACCTGTTTCTTGTACTATACAACCAACTATAGTTGTAGACCCTGTTATAGGAAACAAAGGAGTTTTAAAAAATTTTAAAGTAGGACTATGAGCTGAACCATCTGCTTTTTTAGTCCATTTACCCCATGTACTAGAAGCAGTAGAAGGAGTTCCTATTGCTGTATCTTCCCATGTAGGTGTAATAGGTACTACATCTATATTAGAACCATCTGTAGGTTCTGTGCATTTAAATAACCAATGTACATTTCCTGAATTTCCTTCTTTAGTTTGTGCATTATGTGTAAATGCTGAAAACCAAAGAACGGAACCTGTTTCTTGTATGTCAGTAATAATACCATCTGTAATAATATTGTCAGATAATGCATTAGTACACACCAATCTATTAGTTTGACTAATAGTCATAGTACTAGTAGTTACTTTAAATAAAGTACCTTCATTCCCCGCACCTCCATCATACACCCATAAACTACCATCTCCACACTCTGCTAAACCTTGAATGCTATTAAATCTTGCAACAGATTTTAAAATTGTTCCATCACTAACTTTTATTTTATATATATAATTACCTTGGTATGGCACACCAAATATATAATCTACACTACTTACTTCTTTATATATAGTTTTATAAAATTGAGGAAATGTTTCTAAAGATTCTAAAGAAGCATTTTCCAATACGGGGTTAGAAGGAGCACTACCCCCAAATTGTCCAAAGTCTATCCATCCCAGCCATTTAGGTACATCAGTACTTGCACTACCTGTTCCTGCATGTACTTCTCTATTATTAGTTTGCAAACATACTTCATCACTACCACTTACTATAGCACTAGAAACAGAACCTTCGTAAGTATCTATAGTATCAGTAGTACCTTCAAAGTCTTTTATCATATTAAGCTTATTGTTAGTACTATCATAATACACAACATCTCTAGTTGAACTGTTTCTTTGTATTGTAGACGTAGTAGTTGCTATCATAGCAGTACTACTAGTTCCATCGTCAGTTTCTTTAAGTGCATCAGCAGGAACACCACGTAACAATCCATCTTCAACTACACTATCTAAATTTAAAGAATACGCTGCAGCTTCTACAGGTATGTCTCTAACATCAGGCGTAGTTATAGTACCTACATTAAAGTTATTTAGTTCTACTATTTGTTTTGGCATTGCCTATCTTACAAACCTTCCTTGTAAAGCATTTACAATATCATCTTCTTCTGTAGCTTTAAAATTTCCAAATATATCTATACCTTGATTTGGACCATAATACTGTCTTTCATCAAGAGTGTTTACTATTTGCTCTGGTGAAGTAGGGTTTCCAGCATCTACTGCTTCCATACGACTATTAGTAGGCTGAGCTGCACCTTGTGCTCTTCTTAAAGCAGATAATGTATTAGGACCAAACTTACCATCTATCTTTAAATTACCACCCATATCATTAAATGCTTGTTGAAAAGCCATAACTTGATTAGGGTCACTAACATCTATGTTCTGTACCATTCTTGACATATCCATAGCTTGTGGTAAATTAGCTCTTGCATTATCATCTAATGCTTGTGCAGAAAAACCTGTAGAAGATATATCTCTTGCTTCTGTTTCAAAAACAGGTTGTTTATCTTGAGGTATCTGTTCTGCAAAACCTTTTCTTTCAGCTCTCTTGTCTTCTCTTATTGCAGCTTTTTTAGCTTGCATTCTGTCTCTTCTAGATAACATATTAGAAAACATACTTCCTAATGTACTACCTAATTTTCTTGGTTCTTGAGTAGGTTCATCTTGATACCTAACTCCTCTAAATATATTTCTTGCCATTTTATTTGCTCCTTATTAGTTGACCCCATAGTGAAGTTTTACCATCTATTATTTGAACTATATGTACAGTAAAGTGACCATTATCAAAGTAATCTACAACTGCAAACGCATGGCTCCAGTTATGTCTTCTATTTAA